>X137_Gaur__coassemble_125_pt1 | contig 21789 bp, 11 predicted proteins | sample X137_Gaur__metabat2_high_PE_006 | metagenome-assembled genome bin X137_Gaur | reverse complement strand
TTTATTATTATATATTTATGTTTGTAATGAATTTTTATTTGGTTAATGTTAAGTTGTATCTGGTATTTGAGTAATAATATGTTCAATTGTTAATATACTGTATAATGTTTTAACTTATTATTAAATCCCATTTTGGGAATAATCTTGGACTATTTTAAAATAAATTTAATGCTAATTTTGAGCGTTTTTATTCATATCTCACTTATGTTTTTTTAATTTATTTTTATGCTAACTTTTTTACGGATTCCTTATTTGAAGGAAGTTTTTATTTTATTATGTGCACTCTCATTAGGATTTTCATCCTATGCGAATGACGAATGTGTAGATGCTATATCTTTGACACCTTCTTCTTCTTGTGCATCAGTAGTAGGCACCTTTAATGGTAGTACTTTTGGAGGTAATGCTATTTCTTGTGCTACTACAGCCTCACAAGATGTATGGTTCAAATTCGTAGCTACGGATAGTACAACACGTATTACCATAGCACAGCAAGCAGGTTTAAATCATGGTTTTGAATTATGGGCTGATGCTTGCGGTGGAACATTATTGGCTTGTGTTAATGCAGGTGCAGCAAATGTTCAGGAGACTTATGTAAATACTAATTTTGAGCCAGGTCGTACTTATTATGTGCGTGCATTTAATGTTGCTGCAACAGTATCAACTGCTACATTTAATATTTGCGTAATCACTTATCCACAGCCATCTAATGATGCTTGTATAAATGCAGAAACTTTACAACCAAGTACTACACCAGTGCCAACAGTAGGGGATTTTACTGGTGCTTTGTTTAATGGTAATTTAGTGGGTTGTGCAACTACAGCGTCACAAGATGTATGGTATAAGTTTGTGGCTACAGATAGTACTAATCAGATTTCATTAGCAGCACAATCAGGTGCCAATTATGGTTTTGAAATTTTTGAAGATGTTTGTAATGGTAATATTTTAGCTTGTGTAAATGCTGGTGCTAATAATGTTGCTGAAACATACTTTAATAGTACATTTGGTATAGGTAGAACTTATTATATTAGAGTTTTTAATGTATCTGCTACATTAATTACTTCTACTTTTAGTATTTCTGTGACTAGCTTTCCAAAGCCATCAAATGATGAATGTGCTGGTGCACAAGTTTTAATTCCAAATGAAGCTTGTAGAAATACAGTAGGTACTTTTTCTGGCGCTATGTTTAATGGTGGACCTATTGCTTGTGCTCCTGCTGCTGCACAAGATGTATGGTTCAAATTTGTAGCAACAGATAGTATGATGGAAGTAAGCTTAGCAGCTCAAACAGGTTTAAATCATGGTTTTGAATTAAGAGAAGGTTCTTGTACTAATGCTATTATGGATTGTGCGAATAGAACTACAGCAGCAGAATCTTATTATCAAGCTAACTTTATACCAGGTAATACTTATTATATTCGTGTATTTACAACAACAGCAGTTTTAACAACTAGTAATTTTAGTATATGTGTAAGAAAGTTTACAAAACCTACTAATGATGCTTGTGTTGAGGCTATGACGCTGAATCCAGGTAATTCTTGTAATTTTATTACAGGTAGTTTTATGGGTGCTATGATGAATGGACCAAGCGTTTCTTGTGGTGTTGATGCCTCACAAGATGTATGGTATAAATTCGTCGCAACAGATAGTATTATGCAAATTTCTGTAAAATCAGTTACAGGTCTAAATCTTGGTTTTGAAGTAAGAGAGAACTCTTGCACAGCTAGTGTTATGAATTGTACAAATAGAGTAGGAGCTAACGCTACAGAAGTATTCTATAGTAGTTATTTTGTTCCTGGTCTTACTTATTATGTGCGTGTATTCAATACAGTTGCTACATTATCTGAATTGAATTTTGATATTTGTGTTGTAGGTTATATTAAACCTGCAAATGATGCTTGTGATGATGCAGAAACATTAAGAGCTTATGAAAGTTGTAGACCAACATTAGGTACATTTTCTGGAGCTATGCTTAATGGGAATTCTGTTTCTTGTGCTATGAGTGCAACACAAGATGTATGGTATAAATTCGTTGCAACGGATAGTATTATGCAAGTAACTTTAGAGGCACAAGCAGGTTTGAATCATGGTTTTGAATTGATTTTAGATGATTGTCGTGGAGCTGTTGTTACTTGTCGTAATGCTGGTGCAGTAGGTGCTGTTGAAACTTATCTTAGTAATACATTTATACCAAATCGTACTTATTATGTACGTGTGTTTAATGTGGATACCACTTTAACCTCTTCAACTTTTAATATCTGTATTGTGAATTTTCCCAAACCAAGCAATGATGCTTGTGTAGAGGCACAAGAAATTTTACCACAAGCAAACTCATGTGCTAATTTAACTTCAGGTACATTCTCTGGTGCTATGTTTAATGGAAATCCTATTTCTTGTGCTAATACAGCATCACAAGATGTATGGTATAAATTTACAGCTACAGAAGAAACAAATAGAATTACTTTAAATGCAGCATCTGGTTTAAATCATGGTTTTGAATTAAGAGAAGATGCTTGTAATGGACCAATTATTACTTGTGTAAATACGGGTGGCAATAATAGTACTGAAGAATATTTTGATCATACTTTTGAGATTGGCAAAACTTACTATATTAGAGTATTTAATTTTGCTCAAACTATCAATAGTCTATCTTTTACATTATGTGTTAGATCTTATCCTGCTCCAACTAATGATGATTGTTTAGGTGCTCAAGAAATTATACCAAATCTTTCTACAGCAGCTTCAGATATGGGGACATTCTCGGGCGCTACTTTAGATGGATCTCGTGTAGGCTGTGCTACATCATCAGTACAAGATGTATGGTTTAGATTTACAGCAACAGATAGTATGATGAGTATTCATTTACATGCAACATCAGCTGTGAATCATGGTTTCGAATTAAGAGCGGATAACTGTAACAGTGCAGCAATTGCTTGTGTAAATGCTGTTGGTGCAAGTTATGCTGAGAACTATCATGTTAATACATTTGTTCCAGGTCGTGTATATTTTATTCGTGTATTTAGTGTTACAGGTATTTCAGTAGCTAATTTTAATATTAGTGTAGTGAAATATCCTAAGCCAGAAAATGATGCTTGTGCAACAGCTGAAGAAATTGTTCCAGGGGTAAGTTGTATTAATACAGTGGGCGATTTTACTGGAGCTATGTATAATGGTGATAATATAGATTGTGGTGCAGCAGCATTGCAAGATATTTGGTATAAATTCACAGCAGGAGCCAATACTATGACTATCACTTCTGCTGCTAGAAGTGGTTTAAATCAAGGCTTTGTTGTTTATGAAGGTTCTTGTACTAGTGCACCAATTGCATGTATTAATGCAGCAGCAGCTAATCGCCAAGAAACTAGTACTTTAAATAACTTGACTATAGGTCAAACATATTATATTCGTGTATTTCATGTAAATACAGCATTCTATCAAGGACCAGTTTCTATTTGTGTAGTTGGTAGTTGTTTACCTTCTGTTCGTATAGAAACTCCATCATCAATTATCTGTGATAACTCTCCTAAAGAGTTTACTGCTATTCCTGTAAATGGTGGTACAAATCCTACTTATCAATGGTTGGTAGATGGTATGAGTGTGGGTACTAATAGTAGTACTTTCTCTTCTAATTTATTAAGTAGTGGTAGTGTAGTTTCTTGTATTATTACAAGTAATGCATCTTGTTCAAATGGTATTACTGCTACAAGTAATTCTATTACAATGACATCAGGTACAGCTGCGCCAGCAACATTTACACCTGTAGCGCCAATTTGCCAAGGACAGAGTTTTGTACTGCCGACAACATCTTTAGAAGGCGTAATAGGTACATGGTCACCAGCTATTAATAATCAGGCTACAACAACTTATACCTTTACACCTAATGCTGGACAATGTGCTACACCAACTACAATGACAGTAACGGTTTATACAAATGCTATTACACCAACATTTACAGCAGTTCCATCTATTTGTCAAGGACAAAATTTCAGTTTACCAACTACTTCAATTGAAGGCGTAACAGGTACATGGTCACCAGCTATTAATAATCAGGTTACAACAACTTATACCTTTACACCATCATCAGGACAGTGTGCTACATCAACTACAATGACAGTTACTGTTAATAGTGGTTCTGTATCTCCAACATTTGCACCTATAGCGCCAATCTGTCAAGGTGGCATGTTGGTATTGCCAACAACTTCATTAGAAGGTGTAAGTGGTACATGGTCACCAGCTATCAATAATCAAGTTACAACAACTTATACTTTTACACCAAGTGCTAATCAATGTGCAAGTAGTTTAGTAACAATGACAGTGGTTGTAAATCCATCGAGTGCACCAACGTTTACACCTATAACTCCAATTTGTCAAGGTCAATATTTTACATTGCCAATGACATCATTAGAAGGTGTAAGTGGTACATGGTCACCAGCTATTAATAATCAGGTTACAACGACTTATACCTTTACGCCAAATGCTGGACAATGTGCAGCAACTACAACAATGACAGTAATGGTTACTAATGGTAATGCACCTACCTTTACACCAATAGCTCCAATTTGTCAAGGTGAATATTTTGCTTTGCCGATTATGTCTTTAGAAGGTGTAAGAGGTACATGGTCGCCAGCACCAAATACACAAATGACGACTACTTATACATTTACACCTATTCAAGGTCAATGTGCAAGTTCAACTACAATGACAGTTGTAGTAAATCCATCTACTGTGCCAACATTTGCACCTATAGCTCCAATTTGTCAAGGTACTAATTTTACGCTACCGACAATATCTTTAGAAGGAATAGTAGGTACATGGTCACCAGCGGTGAATAGTCAATATACCATGACTTATACATTTACACCTATTCAAGGTCAATGTGCAAGTACTACCACAATGACAGTACAAGTGACTCCTGCGCCAATGCCACAATTTGCACCAGTAGCACCAGTTTGTCAAGGTTCAAACTTTACATTACCGACAACATCTTTAGATGGGGTTTCTGGTACATGGTCACCAGCATTTAATAATCAGTTTTCAATGACTTATACATTTACACCCAATATAGGTCAATGTGCAAGTACTACCACAATGAATGTACAGGTAACGCCTGCTAATACACCATTATTTGCACCAATCAATCCTATATGTCAAGGTCAAAATGTTGTTTTACCAACAATGTCATTGAATGGAATAGTAGGTACATGGTCACCAGCTATCAACACACAAGCAACAACTACTTATACATTTACACCAAGTGCTAATCAATGTGCAAGTCCAGCAACAATGACTATACAAGTTAATCCTGCGACTACACCTATTTTTGCACCAATTACCCCAATTTGTCAAGGTGAAACATTTATATTGCCAACTATGGCTTTAAATGGTGTAGTAGGTACATGGTCACCAGCTATCAATACACAAGCAACAACTACTTATACATTTACACCTATTGCAGGTCAATGTGCAAATTCAACTACAATGACAGTAGAAGTAACGCCAGCAACTATGCCAGTATTTACTCCTATTGCACCAATTTGTCAAGGTCAAAGCTTTGTATTACCTACAAGTTCAATTAACGGAGTAGTAGGTACATGGTCACCAGCCATCAATAATAGAGCAACAACTACTTATACATTTACGCCAATACAAGGGCAATGTGCGAGTACAACAACAATGACTGTAGAAGTTACTCCTGCGCCTGTTCCAACATTTGTAGCAATGCCAAGTGTGTGTAGAGGAGAAAGTTTTGTATTACCAACTACATCATTAGAAGGTATTATAGGTACATGGTCACCAGCTATTAATACTCAATCTACTACTACTTATACATTTACACCAAGTGCAGGTCAATGTGCTGCTATAACTACAATGACTGTAGAAGTAATGCCAATGATTACTCCTATTATGAATCAAGTAGCACCAATTTGTGAGGGACAAAACTTTACATTGCCAACAACTTCATTGAATGGTATAGTAGGTACATGGTCACCAGTTATTAATACACAAGTAACGACTACTTATACATTTACACCAGATGCTGGTCAATGTGCAAGTACAACTACAATGACAGTAATTGTGAATCCAAATGTTAGTGCTAGTTTTATGCCTGTAGCACCTGTATGTCAGGGTAATGGTTTCTTCTTACCTAGTGTATCTTTAGAAGGTTATATGGGTACATGGTCACCAGCTATTAATACACAAGCAACAACTACTTATACATTTACACCAATGACTAATCAATGTGTAGCACCAAGTATGATGACAGTAGTGGTAAATCCTACAGTAACGCCAATTGTGAATCAAGTAGCACCAATTTGTCAAGGTGATAATTTAACATTGCCAACTACGTCATTAAATGGTATTACAGGGGTATGGACGCCAGCCATTAATAATCAAGTAACGACTACTTATAGATTTATTCCTGCTCAAGGTCAATGTGCTGTACAGACAACAATGACAGTAATAGTAAATCCGGGTACAATACCAACATTTACACCAATTACTCCAGTATGTCAAGGTGCTAATATTGTATTACCAACTACATCATTAGAAGGTATAGTAGGAACATGGTCACCAGCTGTAAATAATCAAGTAACGACTACGTATACTTTTACACCCAATGCAGGTCAATGTGCTTTAAGTACTACAATGACTATAGAGGTAATGCCTACAATAATGCCAATATTTAATCAAGTAGCACCAATTTGTGAAGGACAAAACTTTACATTACCAACTACTTCAATTAATGGTATATTAGGAACATGGTCACCAGCTGTAAATAATCAAGTAACGACTACTTATACCTTTACACCCAATGCAGGTCAATGTGCAAGTTCAATTACAATGACTGTATATGTAAATCCTAGTGCAGCTCCAACATTTACAGCTATAGCGCCAGTATGTGAAGGTAATGCATTCTTCTTGCCAAGTACTTCTTTAGAAGGGGTAATGGGTACATGGTCACCAGCAATTAATACGCAAACAACAACGACTTATACCTTTACACCTATTGCAGGTCAATGTTATACAACAACAACAATGACAGTAGTAGTTACTCCAATGGTGACACCAATTTTAAATCAAGTAGCACCAATTTGTGCAGGGGATAATTTAGTATTACCAACTACATCATTGAACGGTATAACAGGTGCATGGACACCAGCTGTGAATAATCAAGTAACAACTACGTATAGATTTATTCCAGCGGCAGGTCAATGTGCAACACAAGCAACAATGACTGTTTTTGTAAATCCTACAATCGTACCAACATTTAATCAAGTACCAGCAATTTGTATAGGTGATAACTTTACATTGCCAACAACTTCATTAGAAGGTATTACAGGTACATGGTCACCAGCAATGAATACACAAGCAACAACGACTTATACATTTACACCAAATGCAAGTCAATGTGCGAGTATAGTTTCAATGACTGTAGTAGTAAATCCATCTACTACACCTTTATTTAATCAAGTAGCACCAGTTTGTGCAGGTCAAAACTTTACATTGCCAACTACTTCAATAAATGGTATTGTAGGTACATGGTCACCAGCAATAAATAATCAAACTACAACAAATTATACATTTACACCTGCTAATGCTTGTGCATTACCTGTTACAATGACAGTAGTCGTAAACAATGAAGTAATGCCAACATTTGCACAAGTTGCGCCAGTGTGTCAAGGTGCTAATATTGTATTGCCAACTATATCATTAGAAGGTATTACAGGTACATGGACACCAGCTACTAATAATCAAGCCACAACAACTTATACTTTTGTACCAACGGCAGGTCAATGCGCTATAACTACAGTAATGACAGTTATGGTAAATACGCCAATGGTTCCACAATTTGTACAAGTTGCACCAGTATGTCAAGGTGCTAATATTGTATTACCAACTACATCATTAGAAGGTATAGTAGGAACATGGTCACCAGCTGTAAATAATCAAGTAACGACTACTTATACCTTTACACCAAATGCAGGTCAATGTGCTATATCTACAGCAATGACTGTAGAGGTAACAACAGGTCCAACACCAACATTTACACCAATTGCTACTTTATGCCAAGGTGGTAATAATAGTTTTACATTACCAACAACTTCATTGGAAGGTATAGTAGGTACATGGTCGCCAGCAATTGATTCTTTAAATACAACTACTTATATGTTTACACCAAATGCTGGTCAATGCGCAAGTACAACTACAATGACTGTAGCTGTAACTATTGCAGAAGTACCAACATTTGCAGCTATACCAATGGCATGTGATGGTGCGCCTTATGTATTGCCAACTACATCTTTAGAAGGTTTTACGGGTACATGGTCACCAGCCGTAGATGCATTGAATACAACTACTTATACTTTTACACCTGATGCAGGACAATGTGCAACAATTACACGTCTTACAGTAACTGCAGGAAATAGTATTACACCAACATTCAATCCTATAGCACCAGTATGTAATGGTCATAGTTTTACTTTATCAACTATGTCTATAGAAGGTATAGTAGGTACTTGGGCTTCTACAGCAGACAGAGGTATTTATAGATTTACACCAAATGCAGGTCAGTGCGCTGTTTCTACAACAATGGAAGTAATTGTATATGACCCAGTAAATGTTCAAGTAGATATTACAAATGGTACTATTGTTGCTTTAGCTCAGAATGCTACTTATCAGTGGATGGATTGTGCTACGAATAGTATTGTTGTAGGCGAAACTTCATCTACATTTACACCTAATGTGAGAGGTCAATATGCAGTAATTGTTACACAAAATGGCTGTGTTGATACTAGCGATTGTGTAAATGTATATCCAGTATCAGTAGAAGAAGCGATGGAGGAAACAACTATTCAAGTAATGCCTAATCCATTCCAAACAGACTTTACATTAGTAACGCATCATTCGGACTTAGGTGCAATGGTAACGATTACAGATGTTACTGGTCGTGTGATTATACGCCAACAATTGCATGAAGAAAGACAAGTTTTCAACTTACAAGAATTTGCAGCAGGTATGTATTTTATTAATATTACTACACGCCCAACAGCAGTGAAAGTAATTAAGCTATAAACTTGATTTTTTAAGTTGAATTATAAAGGGATACGCTCACATTATGGTGTGAGTGTATCCCTTTTTTTATGAAGAAAAATAATAAATATACTATACCAACATAAATAATAAAATATATTTTTTGGGAAAGGGAATATGGCATTTGTTTATAAAATAAGTAATTTACTTTAGTGTTAGTAAGGACAAAACAATAAACCAAAAACCATACTCCCTTTCTCAAAAAAAAAGATATAATCAAGCTTTAATATTAGTATGTTTTTATAATTGGAAACGAAGCAATGAATATTCAATTCTTTAATATTTAATTGGACTTTAATTTTAAATTCAAATTAATTTTATAATTTTGGTTCATCGAAAAAAAATAAGAAAGGGCTGCCTTAAATATATTTATTAGTGCAGTGTAAATTACTTATCTTAGTAGTTGCAAAGAAAAGCTTTGTTGACTATGAAAATTTATTCCTAATACCACTATTTATAATATCAATATATGAAATCAAAATTGCTTCTTTGGTTAGCAACTAGTTTTTTGGCTATAGAATTATCTGCTCAAATAAATGGCAATGATGCAGCCACTGAAATTTTAAAACCCTTTCAAGCAAAATTGGCAGAAAGTCAAAAATTTAATGCTACACCTGTATTGCCAGTAGTGGATACGCAGAGTAATAAAAATTTAGATTATATTGTTCCTACTCGTTTGAAAGAATTGCAATATACAGCAGCTAAATTGAATCCTTTGGATTTGACACAAACCAGTAAAAAAGGTGCAAAAGAAACATTTTATCCGCTATATGCTAAGTTAGGAATTGGTTATCCTTTGGGTGTATTGGGCGAATTATCTTATCATTTGCCTGCTAATAAAAAATATCGTTTTGGCGCTACTTATAAGCATCATTCAGGACGTGGAAATTATAACGATAATCAGCGTTTTAGCGATAATTTATTTAATGCTAAAGGCACTTATTTTTTAGACAATGGTTTAGCCTTAGATGGTAAAATTCATTTTTCACATTATGCACCGCGCTTTTATGGTTATGGTGATACATTAGAGTTGCCAAAAGATAGTGTGCAACAAACCTTTGCTATATTGGGTGCAGATTTAGGACTATTTAATGGTAAAATTAATGCACAAAATATTAACTATAAAGGCAATTTAGGTTTTTATAGATGGGCGGATAAATCAGGCGTATCGGAGTTTTCTTTTACACCTGAAATGAGCATAGAAAAATGGTTGGGTAAAGGGAGTAAGCGTCATGTATTAGGCGCTGATTTATTATTTAATACAGTAGGAATAGGAGGTATAGATAGTACTTATTTGGGCGATACACTTATTAAGAATAGAACAGTCTTTAATTTTCATCCTTACTTTAATTATAATGCAGGAATGTTTCGTGCAAAAATTGGTACAAATTTAGGGTTGAATACAGGAGATTTTTTCATTTATCCTGATATAGAATTATTAGGGGCATTCTTAGATGGCAAAATAAATGTTTATGCTGGTTGGCAAGGAGCTATACGCCAAAATAATTTATATACATTGTCACAATATAATCCATACATTGTTACACAAACTAATGTTAAACATACTGCGCAGCAGGATTTTTATGCTGGGGTAAAAGGTAGTGTAAAAAAATATAATTATGATATACGTGTAGTTTATACTATCGCGAATAATATGCCATTTTTCACAAATAGCACTTATTATAATTATAGAAGATTTGATGTGCTTTATGATACTGCTAAAGTATTTAGTGTACAAGCAGGTTTAGAATTTGAAATATTAGAGCAATTGAATTTTTCAACACAATTGGCTTATTATGGCTATAGTTTAAATAATTTAGAGAAGCCATATCATAGACCCAATTTGGAAAGTATATTTAATTTGACCTATACCATGAATAAATTGCAAGCAATGGCTACTTTTTATATTAATAGTGGAGTGGCGTATTATGATATAGCGCTACAACAAAATGCCACACTTAATGGTTTATTTGATTTTAACCTTAGTGCTACTTATAACTTTTCAAATAATATTGGCGCATTTATTCAACTTAATAATCTATTAAATAATAGAAATCAGCGTTGGTTACATTATCCACAAATAGGATTTAATGCTATGGCTGGAGTAATTGCTAAGTTTTAGAAAAAGTTCAAATTCTTTTGAATGCTTGTAAATACAAATATTACAATAGTATAAACTTTAAAGTATAGCAATCCCCACTTCCAATCGGGATTTTATTAATTTATTTAGAATTATTCTAAATAATAAAAAGGCTTTACGAATTTATCAAGTCTATTGTTTTTTTAATAAATGAATGTATATATTTGCAATCGTTTAACAAGGATTTAACGCCTTTTTTAATATAGATTTTTTTTGACTGCATATAATTAAAGTGTTGAGTATAAAATTTAGCACTAGAATCATATAGAATATAACTAATTTACATTACTTTATTTAAATTTAATTTGACCTCGTATGCTTATTTGGGGACTAATTATTGCTGTAATCGCAATTGTATTAATCATTTTATTTTCAGTCTTAGGCGATGGCTTATTAAAAGGCTCAGCTGATGCAATTGGAATAGATTCAGAAGAATATTCTGCAATTCCGGCTTCAGGTTTGAGCAAAATAGGTGCAAATGCTAAAGATAGACCTGCTTACGTAGCTAAGAATGAACCTTTTTTATCTTTAGATAGAGGTTTTAATATTAATCTCTTAGGTACAGCAGAGATGCCAAAAACAGGTTTTTCAACAGTTTATGGTGGTCTTTATGCTATTAACATGATGGATTTTGTAGGAATGGCTGCTATGCCAAAAGTAATTCCTACAATTGGTTCACATGTAAAAGCTGGTGAGCCTTTATTCTTTGATAAAACTCAACCAGAAGTTATTTATGCTGCACCAGTAAGTGGTATTTTAAAAGATGTTGTACGTGGGGAAAAACGTGCAATTGTAGCAGTACTTATTGAAGCAGATGCTACAATTGAATATCATACACATGATATTATTCCTTCTTTGGAAACAGCAGATAGCGAAGCTATAAGCAAGTTTTTATTAGAGAGTGGAGCATGGGCTTTTATGCGTCAGCGTCCTTATGATGTTGTCGCTAATCCAAATTTTAAAGCAAAATCAATTTTTGTATCAACATTTGATACAGCACCTTTAGCACCAAATTTGGAATATGCAGTAAAAGGTAATGAAGCTGCTTTTGAAACGGGTTTAAAAGCTTTAACAAAAATTACAGAAGGTAAAGTACATTTAGGCTTAAATGCAAATGGTGAAGAAAACACTGTTTATAGCCAATTCAATGTAGACGGTGTAATCCGTCACTGGGTAAAAGGTCAACATCCTGCAGGTAATGTGGGGGTACAAATTCATCATATCGATCCAATCAATGTAGATGAGGCTGTATGGTATTTAGATGTACATGCGGTAATTACTATCGGTAAATTATTTTTAAATGGTACATTTGATGCAAGAAAATTAATTGCTTTGACAGGTGCAGAACTAGAAAACCCAACTTATGTATATGCACATCAAGGTGTATCACTTACAGCATTAAATTTAGCAGTAAAACCAGCGGATTATGATGTACGCTTCATCTCTGGTGATGTTCTAAGTGGTAAGAAAATAGAATCAAATGGTCATTTAGGTTTCTATGATGATCAAATTTCTGTAATCAAAGAAGGGAATTATTATGAAATGTTTGGTTGGTTAGTACCTCAAACAGGTCACCCAACTCGCTCACGTACTTTCCCGGGTGCATTTGCACCATCTGCAGAGTATGTAGCTGATACCAATACAAATGGTGAAAAACGTGCATTTGTAATGACAGGTGAATATGAAGCAGTTTTGCCAATGGATATTTATCCTCAGTTCTTGTGTCGTGCTATTATGTGTAACGATTTAGAGCAAATGATAGGTTTAGGTATATTGGAAATGAGTGAAGAAGATATTGCAATTTGTGAATATGTATGTACTTCTAAACAACCATTACAAGCTACATTGAGAAGCGGTTTGGATTTTGTTCGTGAGCAATTACAATAGAACTTAATAACGGCGCTTATTGCTATAAAAATTTATAATTTATAATCTTATAATATCAAATGGCATTTATTGACTTTTGGAAACGCATTGAACCGGATAAGAAATCGAGTCCGTTTTTGCACACAACATATGATGCATTTTTTACCCTTTTCTTCAAGCAGAATTCTACAACCTTAGGGAAAGGTGCTCATATTCGCGATGCAGTTGACCTTAAACGCGTGATGATTCACGTTGTAATTGCATTACAGTTATGTTTAATTTTTGGTATGTATAATGTTGGTCATCAACATTACCAAGCACTTGGGGTACATACAAGCTTTTTAGATGGTTTTCATCTTAAGTTTATTTTTGGTCTAATGCAATTCTTACCTATTGTTATTGTAACTAATGTGGTAGGTTTAGGTATAGAATTCTACTATGCAGCTAAAAGAGGTCATGGTGTAGAAGAAGGTTTCTTAGTAACAGGTATGTTGATTCCTGCTATTATGCCACCAGATGTTCCATTATGGATGTTAGCAATAGCAGTTGCTTTTGCAGTATTATTAGGTAAAGAAGTTTTTGGTGGTACAGGTATGAATATTGTTAATATTGCATTATTAGCACGTGCCTTTATTTTCTTCTCTTATCCTACAGAAATTTCTGGTGATTTACCATGGGTTGCAGGCTTAGATTTAGCAAATGGTGTTGCTGATTATAGTTGGTTACATACAATGTTTAATCCGCTTTTTGAAGCTTTAGGTTGGGCTACTTTCCAAGAAGGAGCGCCAATTGTACAAGGATTTAGTGGGGCTACACCTTTAGCTATTGCTCCAATGGAAGGTTGGGCTCAGTATGATCCTTTTACAAAAGAATTAGTTGGTGGTGTAACAGAAATTTATTCTCCAATGCAAATGTTTATGGGTACAATCCCAGGTTGTATTGGTGAAACTTTCAAACCTGGTATTCTTTTAGGTGCAGTAATCTTATTAGTAACAGGTGTTGCAAGTTGGAGAGTAATGGTATCTATGGCTTTAGGTACAGCTCTTACAGGTATGTTATTTAATGCTTGGGGTTTCAATATTTATATGGAAATTCCTTGGTATCAACACTTCTCAATGGGTGGTTTATTATTTGCTTTAGTATTTATGGCTACAGATCCAGTAACAGCTTCTGGTACAAATACAGGAAAGTGGATTTATGGTTTCCTTATAGGTTTCTTAGGTCTTGTAATTCGTGTAATGAATCCAGCATATGCTGAAGGATGGATGTTAGCAATCCTTTTCATGAATGTTATTGCACCATTGCTTGATTATTATGTAGTACAAGCACATATTTCTAAACGTATGAAACGTAAATCTTATGTCTCAACAAAATAATTCTCCAGAACAACCAAAAGTAGAGACAGCTAAAAGTGTCTACTTATATACTATAGTCTTTACAATTATTGTTGGTGGTCTTTTGTCTGTAGTATTTAACTCTTTAAGAGGGCTTCATGCATTAAATACAGAGAAAGCTACAAAAGCAGATATTCTAACAGCACTTCCAGCAGGTATATTGCCAGCAAAGTTTGATGCATTAGAAGTATTTGAAAAAAATATTGAAGTAGTAGCTGTACAACCCAATGGTACAGTCTTTACAAAAGAAACTATTAATGAAATGAATGCTGCCCCAGGCAGAGGTTTAGTGCAATATTCTAAAATTTCTGATATTGATTTAGCTTTAGAAGATAAATTAGCAGAAGAGAATAGAGTATATCCTTTCTATACTTATACTGGAGAAGATGGTAAAAAAATCTATTTAGTATCAATTCGTGGTAATGGTCTTTGGAATAAAATTTGGGGTACATTAGCTATAGACCAAGATTTAACTACTATATTAGGTGTATCTATGGGGCATGCTGGTGAAACACCAGGTCTAGGTGCAGAAATTAAAGATAGTAAATCATTTAAGGCACAATTTGAAGGTAAACAAATTTTCCAAAATGGAGTATATGCACCAGTAGGCGTAAAGAAAAAGAATTTAACAGTTAATGATGTGCAAGCAATAGCAGGTTCTACAGTAACTTGTGATGGTGTACATGAAATGTTATATCGTGGTCTAGGATATTATGTTTCATATATCAATTCTTTACAATAATAGTCTTATGTTGTTATTTGTTTAGATAACTATTTTTATCTACTGTATAGAGTTTTAATGACCAATCTAAGGTTATCTTCATTAAAAATAAACTTAAAATAATTTATTATGTCTACAGATGTAAAGACAAAAGCAGACTCCATTAAGAGCCTAATCGTAGACCCTTTAAATGCAGAAAACCCAGTAACAGTACACGTTCTAGGTATTTGCTCTGCGCTTGCGGTAACCTCTCAAGTAAAACCAGCTTTGGTAATGGGTATAGGTTTGACTTTAGTAGCAGCTATGTCTAACTTTTTCGTATCTCTTATTAGAAAGTCTATACCTGGCTCTATTCGTATGATTATTCAGCTCTTAGTAGCGGCAGCTCTGGTACAATTGGTATCAGATGTTTTGAAAGCTTTCGTATATGATGTATATGCTGAATTATCAGTATTCATTGGTCTTATCCTTACTAACTGTATTGTAATGGGCCGTTTAGAAGCTTATGCTATGGCTAAACCACCAGTACCTTCTTTCTTTGATGGTATAGGTTATGGTTTAGGTTATACTGTAATTCTTGTATTGATGGGTACTATTCGTGAAATATTAGGAAAGGGAACATGGTTTGGTATTCAAGTAATGCCAGAAGCTTATGTATTAAATAACTTAATGCTTTTACCATGTGCGTCTTTATTTATTATCGGTATTATCATTTGGATACAGAAAGTATTAAAGCCTAGCTTAATGACTAAAGACTAATATTATCTTAAATTCTAGTAAATAATTATCATTTCCTTATAATATGGAAGCTTTAAATATTTTTATTAAAGCAGTTTTCATAGATAATATGATTCTTTCTTACTTCTTAGGAATGTGTTCATTCCTAGCAGTATCAAAGTCTATGAAAACAGCAGTAGGTATGGGTGCAGCAGTAGTATTCGTTTTGGCGATTACTAGTCCAATTAACTGGTTTATTGCAAACTATATCCTTAAAGAAAATGCAATTGTTGAAGGTGTTAGTTTCGAATTCTTGAGTTTGATTCTTTACATTTCAGTTATTGCAGCCTTAGTACAATTCTTGGAGCTTTTCTTAGAAAAAAATATGCCAGCCTTATATGGTTCTTTAGGTATATTCTTGCCGCTTATTACTGTAAACTGTGCTATTATGGGGGCAACACTTTTCATGGTATCTCGTGAATATCCATTAGGTGAAGCAACAGCGTTTGGTATAGGTTCTGGTTTGGGGTGGTTCTTAGCTATCGTTATTCTTGCTGCTATTAGAGAGAAATTACGTATCGCTCATATCCCAGCTGGTTTACAAGGTATTGGTATTGCCTTTATCGTAACTGGTTTAATGGGTGTTGCTTTTATGAGTTTGCTAGGTTTAAATCCAGGTAACTACTTCGGATAATATAAACCTTAAACTGTATTTTTTGCAAAATATATACAAAAATAATTTAGACTATGTTAATAGCGATCGTGCTCGCAATGGCAGTATTAACAATATCACTCTTATTGTTAACTGCATTCTTGCTTAATGCGCGCAAGAAATTTGTCCCTCAAGGCGATATTCAAATCCATATTAATGGTGGCGCAGAAAATGGTGGTAAAACACTTACAACTAAGCCTGGCGGTAAACTATTAGGTACTTTAGCTAATAGTGGTATATTTTTACCTTCTGCTTGTGGTGGTGGTGGTACTTGTGCAATGTGTAAATGTCAAGTAGATGCTGGTGGTGGTGAAATCTTACCAACGGAATTGAACCATATTTCTCGCAAACAAGCACAAGATAATTGGCGTTTATCTTGCCAAGTAAATGTACGTGATACAATGGATATCCGTGTGCCAGCAGAATTCATGGAGATTAAAAAATGGGAATGTGAAGTTATTTCTAACTATAACGTAGCATCTTTCATTAAAGAATTTACAGTGAAGTTACCAGAAGGTGAAACATTAAATTTTGAGCCAGGTGGTTATATTCAAATAGACGTACCTTCAATTAATGTAGACTTCAAAAATATCGATATTACAGCGCATCCTAAGCATCATCCAGGACAACCGATGAAATTCAAAAGTGAATGGGATACTTATGACTTATGGAGCCTAAGAATGGAAAACCCAGAGCCGCAATTCCGCGCATACTCTATGGCTAACCACCCTGCTGAAGGTAATATTGTTACTTTAAATATTCGTATTGCAACCCCTCCATTTAATCCTGTAACTCCAGAAGATCGCAAAGCTGGCGTATTCTTTAAAGGTTATGTACCGGGTATTAATCCAGGTGTTTGTTCTTCTTATGTATTCAGCCGTAAATTAGGCGATAAAGTAATGGTATCTGGTCCTTATGGTGAGTTCCATATTAAACCAACTAAAAAAGAGATGGTTTATATTGGTGGTGGTGCTGGTATGGCGCCATTACGCTCTCAACTTTTCCATATGTTCCACACACTCAAACAACGCGATCGTAAAGTATCTTTCTGGTATGGTGGTCGTACTCGTCGTGAATTATTCTATATTGAAGAATTCCGTGAGATTGAGAAAGAGTTTGATAACTTCCGTTTCTTTGTAGCATTGGATAATCCATTGCCAGAAGATAATTGGCAAGTAAAAGAAAGTATTGATGCTCCTGGTGATGGTTTCAAAGGTTTCATTATGCCTGTTTTATTTGAGCAGTATTTGAAAAATCATCCAGAACCAGAAGAAATTGAATACTATTTCTGTGGTCCTCCAATGATGAATAATTCAGTAATCAAAGCATTAGATGAATTGGGTGTACCAGCTGAGAATATTTTATTCGACGATTTTGGTGGTTAATCCATAAACAACTAATATATAAAAGCTCCCTAGTTTTCGAACGAAGGGAGCTTTTTTTATAAAAAATGCCATACTCCCTTTCTCAAAAAATAAAACATTAAAAAGTTATTTTCAGTATACAAGGGAATAGAATAGCAATTGGTATGACATAATAATTTTGAATCAATATATGACTATAACAGCGATAGTGGCTTATAGCCAAGATTTTAGCATAGGAAAAGAAGGTAAAATTCCTTGGCATTTGCCCGCAGATTTAGCCTTTTTTAAATCCAAAACAATAGGACATACTATAGTGATGGGTAGAAAGACTTTTGAATCTATAGGAAGGGTATTGCCTTCGAGAAAGAATATAGTTTTGTCGAAAACACAAAAAAAATCTGAGATTGGAGACGAAAATCTATTTTTTTATGATAATTTTACTGATGTTCTAAAAATGGCTGAAGAAGCACAAGAAACAGAGATTTTTATAATTGGTGGAGGCGAAATATATAGACATTTATTGCCTTTTTGTCATAGAGTTTATGCAACGGAAGTACGTACATTAATAAATGATGGCGATACTTATTTCCCGAATTTGGCGAACTTTGCGAATTGGAAACTTTTGGGTGAAGAGCCGCATAAAAGAGATGATAAAAATCCATTCGATTATAAGTTTATGTTGTGGGTGAATGAAAGCCCTTTGATTTATATTTAGCCTTTTTACTTTTAAATACTTTTATTTTAATATATGAAACATCCTAGAGATAGATTTCTTACTGTGTATGGTCGTAAGCCTGTATATGAGCTTTTGCAAACGCCTAATGTGCAAGTAGATAAATTACTTTTGGCAACAAATGCCAAAGGAGAACTAATTCAAGAAATCTTGGACTTATGTAAAAAGCTAAATATTACTCCATTGCGTTCTACACCAGAGCAAGTGGCACGCATTTCTAAAAATCCAAAACAAGACCAAGGCATTGCTGTAGATGTAGTGGTAGAACATATGGATGATTGGGCAAATTTTGTCAAAGAAAATGAAAATAATCATACGCCTTTGGGAATTGTAGCTTTAGATGGGGTGACAACGCCTGCTAATGTAGGGATGATTATACGCACTTGTACGGCTATGGGGGTTTCTGGTATATTGTTGCCACGTAAAGGTAGTTCAGATATTAATTCTTTAGTAATTAAGGCATCTGCTGGCGTGGTATTCCGTTCTAGATTGCTCAAATGCGAAACTTTAGGCGAGAGCTTACGTTTGGCTAAGCGTGCTGGTTATAAAATTTATGCTTTAGATGCTTCTTCTCGTTCTGAAAATATTTATGAAATGGACGAGTTTCATGAAAAAGCTATTTTTGTAATGGGCAATGAAACCAATGGTATTTCTGCTGCTGTAGCACCTTTAGTAGATACTTGGTTGGAAATTCCTATGTATAATGATGTAGAATCGCTTAATGTAGCTTGTGCTGCAACGGTGGTTTGTTCAGAATGGCAAAGAAGAAATTATTAGCCTTTGATTATAAATAAAAAAGCTAATCTTGACGTTAAAATCAGGATTAGCTTTTTTTATATTTATAATTTTTTTGGGAAAGGGAGTTAGGCTTTATTTTTAAAATTTAAAAGTACTTTTTCTATAATTTGGCAGCACTCTAATAATTCTTTTTCAGTAATGACGAGTGGTGGAGCCAAGCGTATAATATTGCCATGTGTAGGTTTAGCCAATAAACCATTTTCTGCCAATTGAACGCAAATATCCCAAGCTGTAGAGCTTTCGGGTGTATCATTAATTACTATAGCATTGAGTAAACCTTTTCCTCTTACGCTTTTTAATAGTTTAGTTTTAGGAAGAAGGTTCTCCATATAAGTTCTGAAGATTTTGCCCAAACGGCGTGCATTTTGTACCATGCCTTCATCTTGTAATACAGTCATTGCGGTCACAGCTACAGCAGCAGCAATAGGATTACCACCATAAGTGCTACCATGTTGCCCTGGTTGTATTACTTCCATAATAGCATTATCGCATAAAACAGCAGACACAGGATAAACACCGCCAGAAAGTGCTTTACCTAAAATCAAAACATCAGGTCTAGTATAAGTAGCTTGTCTTTCGCATTTTTTGCTACACGAACAATTGCCACATACAGCTAAAACAGAGCCCGTTCTACCCATGCCAGTTTGTATTTCATCAGCCATGAATAGAACATTGTGTTTTTGACATAATGCTTTTACAGATTTAAGATAATTTTCTTCAGGTACTATAATACCTGCTTCGCCTTGAATAGGTTCTACTAAAAAACCAACCACTTTAGGATTTTCTAAGGCTTTGGCTAGTGCTTTAATATCATTGTAAGGAATACTTAAAAAACCTGGCGTATAAGCGCCAAAGGCATCTTTAGATTCTGCATCAGAAGAGAAAGAAACAATAGTAGTAGTACGACCATGAAAGTTTTGTTTACAAACAATAATTATACTTTCATTGTCTTGAATACCTTTTTTCTCTACGCCCCATTTTCTACAAATTTTCAGGGCAGTTTCTACTGCTTCGGCACCAGTATTCATAGGTAATACTTTTTCGAAGCCAAAGTATTCGCAAATATATTTTTCATAAGGACCCAATTGGTCATTATAAAAAGCGCGAGAAGTAAGCGCTAAAGTTTGCGCTTGAGAAATTAAACTTTGAATAATACGTGGATGGCTATGACCTTGATTCACAGCTGAATAAGCTGATAAAAAATCATAATACTTTTTGCCATTAACGTCCCATACATATACGCCTTGACCTTTAGTCAAAACAACAGGAAGTGGATGATAGTTATGCGCACCATATTGATGCTCTAAATCCATAAATTGTTGGGCTGGGACATGTTTCATACCTTGCATAATTGAGAATACGTTTTATTGATTTCAAAATAGAATTTCTTAAAACGCATCATATTCTTCTGCCCTCATTATCAAAGCAATTGAAAAGGGGAGAGGTGAGCCGCCTATGCAAATAAGCTAAAATAAAATAATAAAGAAGAAATCAGTGCTTCTTCTTGAAAAATAATGGGAAATTTTATTTCTATTTCAAATAGAAATAATATAAAGCAAAATTTTTAAAATTATTGCATACCTGCTCACTAAATGGCGTGATGCTCCGCCATATAAACTGAACAGGAAGGAGGAACTTTACTGGGCACAACGTTCAGTAGCCTAGTAGCTAACTTCCCACCTATTTTAGCAGATCTAAATTTTAGATGTCGTCGGGGAATGTTATTCATAAAATTTATTTTGGTGAAATAATAAACTATAAAGCAATTTATAGCCCAATTCAACTACAAATATATAACAATTTTTTCAAAATAAACTTTTTAAAATTACTTAGTTTATAGTGATTTTTATCTTTTTTATGCTTTAAAAGCATTTTTTTGACTAAAAACTAAAAAAAACTAAGAAATTTTTAATTTTTTTTGTCCAAATACTTGCAAAAACAAAAAGTCGTCGTATATTTGTGAGCGGTTCAGGGTACATTCTGCTCCTTCTGAACTCCCCCAGGTGGGAAACCAAGCAAGGGTAGGAAGTTGTAGCGTCTGGTATTCCTGGACCGTTTTTTATTTTAAGCTATATGCTTTTAAATAGAATTGATATAAATATACAAAAAAAACTATATACAAGGCTGCTAAGTTTATCTTAGTAGCCTTTTTTATTTTAATTTTTTGAGAAAGGGAGTATGGTATTTATTTTTATTAAAAAGCTTGTTTATGACTTAATCAAATAAAAGTAATTTCTTATTATAATACTTATTT
>X137_Gaur__coassemble_124_pt1 | contig 21861 bp, 19 predicted proteins | sample X137_Gaur__metabat2_high_PE_006 | metagenome-assembled genome bin X137_Gaur | reverse complement strand
ACCGTTTGCATCTGCTACAGTTACTGTATATGTTTCACCAGCTACTAAATTTGTTGCTGCTGCTGTTGATGCACCATTTGACCAAGCATATGTATAAGGTGCTACACCACCTGTTGCATTTAATACCTCTGCATTTTCACCGCAACCTTCTGCTGTAGCTGCAATTGTAACACCAAGACATGGATCAACTACTGCTGCTCTTGGCCATTCGCAACCTACTGCTAAGAAACCAGGTGTACCAAACATTAATTTACCACCAACAGAGTTTTGAGTTCCATCATCCTTCAATACAGGAGTTGTAGATTCAGCCCAACCAGTTGTTGATATTTTATTATCTGCTGTTAGATCACAGAATTCTATTGTTCTACCAGTTATATTACCTAAAGATGTAGTGTATTTTACAGAATCTAATAGAACATTATTTTCTGTTCTTAAATAAATTGTTGCTCCACTATTACTTAAACCACTAGTACCAAGATCAATTATAGTTTGATTACTATCTATACCATATTCAGTTCTTAATCGATCTGGATAATGTGCAAGCAAAATTATAGCATAAGGTGCTAAAGTTGTATCTGGGAAAGTATATTTAAGTGTAGTATTATATTGTACTTTCACGCCTTTTATATTCAATGGCGCATTTGTTGTATTCATAATTTCAACAAACTCCAAATTATCAGTACCACTAATAGATCTCCATTGAAATTCTGTAATCATAAGATCAGAACTAGCTTGTTGAGCTTGAGCACCAGCTGCTAAGCCTAATAAAACGCAAAGTGTAGAAAAAATCTTTTTCATGTAATTGATAGTAACTTAAATATAAAATAATAAGTAAAAATAGATTGCGATAGCAAAGATATCTAACATATAAATCAATCTCATATAAATAGCGCTAACTCTCTATTATCTTATAGTTAAGGTAATATAAACTAACATATATTTTTACTTTATATACTTTTAACAATCCCCCTAAAAACATTTTTATGAGCAAATTTATCCTCATTTGTCTAGGTTTTTGCCTAACATTAAGTTTACATGCACAACTTTCGGAAGGTATAGCTATACCACTTTCTCAACGCAGTAGTGTTAGTTTATTGCCAATGATTACTGTTGACTTTAGTCAACACCATAGTCCCTTTTACCAAGAAAAAAACAAAAAAAATGAATTGAAAGAGATTGGTTATATTATTCCTTTTCAAAATGTCTTAAATCAAGATAAAAGTAGAGCAAGTAAATTAGAGGACGGTTATTTGTGGCGTTATGAATTTATAGCAGCCAATGCTTTAGCCTTAAATGTGTATTTTTCTAAGTATAAATTACCAAAAGGGGCTATGCTTTACGCTATAAATGCCGACTATTCTACTATATTAGGTGGTTTTGGCGAGCATAATAATAATGAATTAAATAATTTTGCTTTTAGCTTATTGGCTGGGGATAAAATCTATTTAGAATATTTCGAACCTTATGATGCAGCATTTGAAGCTGAATTAGAAATGGAAGGTTTGGGTTATGTTTTTAGAGATTTTGAGGAAGGGAGTAAGGCAGTTGTTAAAGATTTTGGTGATGCTGAAAGCTGCCAAGTTAATGTGCGTTGTACAGAAGGCACAGGCAAGGATAATCAAATTCGTTCTGTAGTACGTATTTTAGTAAAAAATGGGAATTGGTTGGGTTGGTGTTCTGGCACAGTGATGAATAATACAGCAAATAATTGTAAACCTTATTTACTCACAGCTGACCATTGTGCCTTAAACAATAATAATTATGCTACAGGTGCAGATAAAAATCAATGGGTTTTCTATTTTAATTATGAAAGTTCTAATTGTAGTAGCCCTTCAACTGATAATAATATTCCTTATTCTACACTTATTGGAGGCATTACACGTGCTCAAAGTTTAGATGGCGGAGGTATACAAGGTTCAGATTTCTTATTATTGGAATTGAATAGTTATATTCCTAATGATTATAATGTATACTATGCAGGTTGGTCATTAGATATAATAGAGAATTATCCTTATATTATTCATCATCCTAGTGGTGATTTGAAAAAAATATCTAGCGGTAGAGGCACTACAACTGAAGATACTTGGGGTGGACGTATTTTAAACACGCATTTAGCCATGTCTTGGGCTTCTACAGTCAATGGTCATGGTACTACTGAGGGCGGATCTTCTGGAGGACCTTTATTTAATAGTAATGGTTTAGTTATTGGTACTTTAACAGGTGGATATACATCTTGTGATGAACTTTATGCTTTTGATTATTTTGGAAGTATGAAATATCATTTCAATCCTCAAGGTAATTTAACAAGTACTAATCATTTGAAGCCTTGGTTAGCTAATGGCAATAATAATGCAAGTTGGGCAGGTAGAAATAGTAATTTATGTACTCATGGCATTAGTGTAAATGAAGTAGCCAATGAGATTACTTTAAATATTTATCCTAATCCTAGCAAAGGTATATTTCATATAGCTTTAGAAGAAAATCTAGCAGTAAATATTAAAGTAATAGATATTTTAGGTCGTATAGTATGGCAAGAAAATCAAGAAAATGCTAATAATTTATTAGCAATAGATTTATCAAATCAAAGTAATGGCGTTTATTTTATCCAAATAAGCCATGAAAAAGGTATAGGCAGCAAAAAAATAGTGTTACAAAAATAAAAATTAAAGCATAAAAAAAGCCGTATAGTTTTGAACTATACGGCTTAATTTTTAGGTGCCTGGAGCGGGAATCGAACCCGCACGGGCATCACTGCCCACAGGATTTTAAGTCCTGCGTGTCTACCAGTTCCACCATCCGGGCAGATATTCATACATTCCGTTACAAAAGTATAAATAAACTGGGTTTAGAAGCTAATTCTTTAAGAAAAAGAACGCACCTGCTTCTACTTTAAATAAAAATGACAACCATAAGCTGCTGCTATTGGTTGTCATTTTAACTACTACTCCTTTTAAAAACTTAGTGCCTGGAGCGGGAATCGAACCCGCACGGGCATCACTGCCCACAGGATTTTAAGTCCTGCGTGTCTACCAGTTCCACCATCCGGGCAAACACTAGTATTATGTGTTAAACCTATTAAGACGAAACACTAAGTATAAGAGTGGAGCAGAAGACGAGATTCGAACTCGCGACCCCAACCTTGGCAAGGTTGTGCTCTACCAACTGAGCTACTTCTGCATAGAAGTATATTTAAAATTTGGAGCAGAAGACGAGATTCGAACTCGCGACCCCAACCTTGGCAAGGTTGTGCTCTACCAACTGAGCTACTTCTGCGTTGCAATGCTTTAACGCGATTGTGATGCAAAGATACAACCGATTTTTTAATTTCCAAATTTTTTTTAACTTTTTTTAAAGTTTTTTTTTGAAAACATTTTTTTCGATTGCTTTTCGTGATTGCGTTATCAATTAAAGCAGGGCAAAGATAAGACAATTTTATTTACTGTCAAGCTTTTTTCTATTTTTTTTTCAAAAAAAGTAAAAAAAGTGCTTTTTTTAATCTCCATCGTAATGTTGGGCATTTTCAAGTATATAAATTAGGCGAAAAGGGTCGTCTCCCCTATTTAACTTTAATGTGCCTTGAATAGTGACTGGTCTATCCATTCTATAAATAATAGGAATTTTCGCCTCTAATTCTATAACAGATTCTGGACCAGCTTGTCCACAAAAGAAACAAGAAGAAAAAGGATAAGCAGAAAGTGTCAATCTTCCTTTAGCCATATCAGCAGGAATAACATAACCTCTTAATATAATAGTTTTACCTTCTAAGGCTTCTACACTTTTATGAAAAATCGGTTTATAAAAAACACTATTAGATTGTGGGTCGAAAGTACTTTTAGATTTTACTTTACTGAGAATGCGCCAATAATACATTTCATCATCTTCTGAAAAACCTTGTGCCGATAAATTAGGCAGTGCTATACAGCAAAAAGCCAATAAGGATAATAAACTAATCCAATATGCTTTAAAATACATAATTGTATAAAGAATTTTTTTTAGTGATACTAATATTATATAAACAACTATAAAAAAACAGAAAGCTTATAATATATAGTACAACAATGTATTTCTTTGTAAAATACTAAATTAAAGCTTGTAATTCTATAGCTAAATGCGAATATAGAGAGGCATTATGTTGGGTTAAAGATAAATATTCTTTGCATTTTTCTATATTATTTGAATGCAAGTAACTTAATGCTAATAACCAAGCGGCAGCACCAGACTGTTCTTTATCTAATGCCATACTCCCTTTTTTAAACAAAAAATCTTGAGCAGAATGCACTTCTTTCTTTTGTAATAAAGTATAAGCCGATAAAAGCAAAATATTTTCTTTAGACGCTTGAAATTGCGGATTGTCTAAAAGGAGATTGCATAAAGCTAAACTTTTATCATAATCATGCTGTAAAATAGCTGCATGTAAATCCATAATAGGAGAAGTATGTAATACCATATTAGCACGAGTTTGAAAAATAGGTGGCGCAGTTTTTTCTAAATAAATGTGATAAAGCCTATTGTGTTTGGATTCAAGATTATAATAAGCAAAACAAGTGACTACAAAAAAGGTAGCCAAGATAAGCAAAATAAACTTATTCATAATTAAAAGCAATTTGTAGGTTTGGGTATATGATGAATATTAAATTTAAGCAAAATTTAGTTGAAAAACCAGACTTATTAGTAGAAATATATTATTTTAACAACACTTGTGCAATCAAAAAACTACTATCTTTGTTTTTTAGAAAAGGGAGTATTGCTTTTGCTCCTTATATTTATAATACTAGAGATTTCTTAATCATTAATATATATCAATTATGCTGACAACAATTTATACCATCATTGGTGCCTTAATGTTTGTAGGTTTATTTTTCCTATTTATGAATATTAGATATATTTTTAAAGGGGAACCTTATCGTGGTGGGTGTGCTCAAAACAATCCTCTATTAAAAAATGAGATTGGGGATTGTCAGTTATGTGGCAAAAAAGCAGATGAACTTTGTAAAATGCCTGAAGCACATGAATAAACAGAAGTCATTAAGGAAGGGATAATTATATTTAATTATTTCTTAATACTTGATTTCACTTTTTATGCATATTTTTGGGCTGTCGAAAAAAGGAAAATTGTATTCTCTGATTTTATTAAGATTTTTTTTAGACTAACTTAAAATAAAATATTCGACTTATTTAAAAAGCCCATATTTTTAAGCATTAAACTATTCATGAACAACTCGCGATAGACTGATTGTTGGGTAAAATACAAAACTTACTTACTTGGCAATCTTATGGGTATAGTTTATCAAGGGGTATTTAAAAATTTATGTTATTCATTCCTGATCTTGGATTATCAACAAGTATATTTATTTTACTTGTTATATGTATCCTTGCCGTATGTTTCTTCGAATTCGTAAACGGCTTTCATGATACTGCCAATGCAGTAGCTACTGTTATTCATACGAACAGTTTACGTCCTATGACAGCAGTAGTACTTTCTGGAATATTAAATTTCTTAGGGGTACTATTAGGTGGGTTAGGAGTAGCTTGGGGGATTTTAAAATTAATTCCACTAACGGAATTAATGCATGATTCTCTAGAAATGAATATAGCCTTTATGTTGGCAGTACTCGTTGGAGCTATTTCTTGGAATCTAGGCACTTGGTATTTAGGATTACCAGCATCTAGTTCTCACACTTTAATTGGTTGTTTGGTAGGGGCAAGCTGGATGTATACCACTTTATCTCCAGAACAAACACACAAAGCTTACGAAATATTCTTATTTTTATTTATATCTCCAATTTTAGGTTTTGTAGGTTCATTGTTGATTTTGAAAGCAATGTACAAATTGATAAAAAACCCTGTTTTATATCAAAAACCTGAAGGCGATACTCCTCCTCCATTTTGGATTCGTATTCTTATTATCTTAGGTAGTGTTGGCGTAAGTTTCAATCATGGTTCTAATGATGGTCAAAAAGGAGTTGGTTTATTAATGGTAACATTAATTGCCTTTTTACCTTCTTATTTTGCCCTTACACCAGATTTTAATCCTCAAGCTTGTTCTAATGACTTAGCAGAACTAAAAACTATGCTAGTATATGAACAAAAAGATGCTGCCAATGACCCATATTTATTAGAATATAATAAGGTCATCAATGAAATTGATAATGCACAAACATTATTAGCAACATTGGCTAGCAATCCAGAAAATTTGAGTAAACAAGATAAATTAGACATTCGTAGCTATATTCGCAATCAAATTCCTGATGATACAAGAACTTTATTAAATAAAGTTGAACGTCAAGAAGCTTTGAAAAAAGCCACAATTTATACAGCAGAGGAACGTCAAGCTATCTTAAAAAAGGCAACTGGTTTTAGTACTTATACTGACTTTGCACCAACTTGGGCAATTATCTTAATCTCTCTTTGTTTAGGATTTGGTACTATGATTGGTTGGCAACGTATTGTAGAAACAATTGGCGAAAAAATTGGCAAGTCTGGTTTCGACTATTCTCAAGGTTTCGTTTCTCAATTAGTATCTACAGTTACTATTGGTTTAAGTACAATTTTAAAACTACCTGTATCTACAACACATATTGTATCTTCTTCTATTATGGGTACTATGTTTGCTAAAGGTGGTAGAAAGAATATCCAAAAGAAAACGATTACTAGTATCTTTACTGCATGGGTATTAACTTTACCAGTTTCAATTGGCTTATCAGCTGGTTTATTCTGGATTTTAACAAAATTATTAGTGTAATTCACTTCACGAATTAAATATTTTAAGTTAGTCTCCTTATATATATTTTAAGGCATAAAAAAACGTAAAGCAGTGATGATACTGACTTTACGCTTTTTTTTTGTTTTGAAAAAGGGGATATTACTTTTTCTCTTTATTATCTTTTTGTTCCTTTTCTAAGGCTTTAGTGCAAGCTTTACAATAAGTTTTAAATTTGTATTGCTTAGCATTTGGTGTATTTTCGTCAGGGAATTTTTCATAACTTATAGCATGATAATCTTCACTAATAAATAATGTTTTATTATGTACTACACATTTATCGAAAGTAGGCTGACCAGCTTTAGGATTTTGTTTCTTTTTAGCCGCTTGCTCTTCTTTTACCATAGCTTTTGTACAAGCCGTACAAGCTCTTCTATAATTGAGCTGTTTGGCAAAAGGATGTCCGCCACTTTCATGCGCATCGGAAGCATTAGCGCGATAATTATCGCTTAAAGACATGCGCTTACCATGCTCTGGGCAAACAGTCATAGTATTTTTCTCCTCTCTTGTCAAACCCGAATAATCATTGCCTGTATTAGCTGCTACTTTAGCTTTTGGAGCTTTGTCTTTAGACGGTTGTTCTTTAGAAGTTTTAGTATCTTTTTTATTATTAGGTTGCGCAAAAGTATCATTGGGCATTGTAAAAACAACAGCACAAATCAATAAAAGCAATTGAAATATTTTCATAGTTAGAAAGGAATAATTATTGGATGATAAAAAACCTATATAAAGCCAAAGGTTTGCCCTTTAGATAATTATACAAAAATAAATTTTTTATTGAATTTTATTCACAAGACCATTGATAATTTGATACTGGGAAAGATTGTTTTCTATAAGAGAAATGCCACCATTCTGTAGTAGAAACACCAAAACCTTGTGCTTCTAAAGCTGTACGCAAGATTTGTCTATTTTTATTGATTTGAGCGCTATGTCCTGTATAACTAGGATAAGCCTCTTTACCAAAATAATCGAAATGCGTACCCATATCAAATTCATTGCCATCTTTATCTACTAAAGTAAGATCTAAAGCCAAACCACGATTATGCATAGAGCCTTTTGCAGGGTCAGCAACATAACGTCTATCGGGTAGTTTTTTCCATAATTTCTTTTGTACATCTAATGGTCGATAACAATCGAATATTTTTAGATTATAACCATATTGTTTTTTCAAGTTTTCTTGTGCTTTAATTAAAGCTTTGGCTGTAGCGGCACGAATAAAACATTTCGGACAATCATACATAACTTCTTCTACAAAATTATTAGTAGTAGCATAGCGTATATCAAATATCATATCTGGTGCAGCCCACTCCAAATCTACCCAAGCAGAATCTGCCATTTTTGCTAAAGAATCTTTTATTTGTTGAGCTGCCAATAAGGCTGCCTCTTCTGCTGTTTTAAGGGCTAACAAACTATCTTCATAAGCTTGCAACTTTGCCAAACTATCAGCTTTTTGAAGCGCTTCTACACTTAAAACATTTGCTGTTGAAGGTGTATCTACAGGCGATTGCGCATTGCTATTACAAGACTGAAAAACAGCCAAACTTAATAATAATACGCAGCAATAAGAAAGCGTTTTCATGACTTTTATTTTTAATATAAGAAAGGATATATGCTAAAATAAGAAAATATATGCTACCCTACTCTAAGGATAACATATATTTCCAACTTATTGAAAATCTTATTTATTATAAGCTTTCATTATTCTATCCATTTGACGTTTATCATCTTGTTCTTTGATAGATTCTCGTTTGTCGTATAATTTTTTACCTTTTGCTAAGGCAATTTCTAATTTGGCATAACCTCTATCAGAAATATACAAACGATAAGGAATAATCGTATAACCCGATTCTTTTACCTTGTCCCTAAATTTACGCAACTCTCTTTTATTGAGTAAAAGACGACGTGGGCGTTTAGGTACATGATTATAATGTGTACCCATTTTATATTCAGAAATATGTAGATTTTCTACATACATGCCCTTCAAATCTATACTGCAAAATGAATCGCTCATATTGACTAAACCCATACGAATGGATTTAATCTCCGTACCAGCCAAAACAATACCTGCTTCTATAGTATATTCGAAATAGTATTCATGTTTGGCTTTGCGATTGACAAATTCTACTTTATTCTTAATATCAGACATAATTATTTTAAATATTGTGATAAAGGTTGGCTAGGAAAATAAAAAAACAAACAAAAACCATATCCCCTTTTCAAAAAAAGAAAAAAGAAAACACTTTAAAATTTAAGGTTCTATATTTTCTTGGGAAAGGGAGTTCGGCATTGTTTCATTATTTGGTATTTCCATAGGCATAGTGTCTATATCTGCAATCATTTCATCGGCTTGATGCAAAGTAGCTTGTGTAGGCAAACCTTCTATAGGAGAAGATTGCCATGGCGAATTTGGCATATACCACCAAATGGTATTATCTTCTAAAACTACTACATAACGCGTTTGATAGCCTTGCTTTAAATAGACATTTAAATGTTTAATTTTCGAATTTTCTGGCAATCCTTCCATAGGTGAAAGTTGCCAAGGCGCATTAGGTCTATACCACCAAATTGTATTATCAGCTAATAGCACCACATAGCGCGTATCATTGCCTTTTGCATAACCTACAATTTGTGTAATTTCTATATTGGCTGGTAAACCTTCCATAGGAGAAGCTTGCCATGGTTTGCCTGGCATATACCACCAAATTGTATTATCTTCCAAAACCGCTATATAACGTGTAGAATTATTGGCTTTAGTATAACTAGAAAATAACTTAATGTTCGCTTGCATAAGACAATATTTTTTAAGATTTAATTTTAGGGTATATATTAATTTTGGCTGCTTGTTCATACAAATAAGCCAAAGCTGCTTCGCGTGTATTATCTACAATGCCATCTAAAATAGCTTCACGAATAGCGGTTTTGAGCTGTCCTACAATTTGAGAAGGAGACAGTTGGAAAATTTCCATAATATCATCGCCAGAAACAGGCGGTTGCCAATTGCGTAAAATATCTTTAGCTTCAAGTTGCTCGATTTTTTCTTTCAAATCGCTCAAATTTTGAGCATAACGACGCCTTTTTTCTTCATATTGTGTAGTAGAATCCATTTCACACAATAAGAGCAAATCTTCTAAATCTTCGCCCGATTCTACCAACAAACGACGCAAAGCTGAATCTGTAATATTTTCTTTGCTCAAAGCTACAGGGCGAGCATGCATATCCACCAATTTGGATACATAACGCAACTCAGCTCCTAAAGATAACTTTAATTTTTGAAAAATCTTCCTTACCATACGTGCCCCTACGGCTTCATGCCCATGGAAAGTCCAACCCGATTGAGGATCAAAACGCTTAGTGACTGGCTTGCCAATATCATGTAAAAGCGCAGCCCAACGCAACCAAACATTATCTGTGCGTTCTGCAATCCTATCCACAACTTGCATAGTATGATAAAAATTATCTTTATGCTTAATGCCCTGCACTTCTTCAACGCCACCCATAGCATTTAGCTCAGGAAAAATTAATTTCAAAAGTCCAGTTTTATATAATAATTTAAAGCCTATAGAAGGCTGCGGACTTTGCATAATTTTTTGCAATTCTGTAGTAATGCGCTCTTGAGAAATAATACGAATACGCTCTTTCTGCGCCGCTATAGCCGCTAAAGTTGTAGGATGAATTCTAAAATTCAATTGGGCAGCAAAACGCACTGCACGCATCATGCGCAAAGGATCGTCTGAAAAAGTAATTTCTGGCTCTAAAGGTGTAATAATAGTACCTTCTTCCAAATCTTTAAGCCCACCAAAAGAATCCAAAATTTCGCCAAAATTCTCCTTATTCAAGCTCATAGCTAAGGCGTTAATGGTAAAATCTCTTCTATTTTGGTCATCTTCCAAAGAGCCATTTTCTACTACAGGCTTGCGTGAATCTCTGCTATAAGATTCTCTTCTTGCGCCTACAAATTCAATTTCAAAGTCCTTATAATGAACAGCTGCTGTACCAAATTTTTCATATACAACTACGTGTAAAGCAGGTTGAAATCTTTGTGCAAATGCCTCGGCTAAAGCAATTCCGCTACCCACAGCCACTACGTCTATATCTTTACATTGACGCTCCAGTAACCTATCTCTTACAAAACCGCCAACTAAGAACGCTTGTAAACCTAATTCTTCGGCAGCATTTTGCAAATGCATACAAATTTCTTGTTCTGATTCTGCTATATGAAGTTGCATAATTATAAAACTATAATAATATAAGTCTAATTTTTTTTGGAAAAGGGAGTATGGTATTTAATCTTCTATTAAAGTTGATTGTAGATATGTATAGAATGTATTGAAAACTCTTATCTTTGTTCAAGTTACGAACAAAATTCTTACCTTATACCATCCGTAAAAACATTTATGAATACAAAAATAAATCTTCTAATTGGTTTAAGCTTATTCTTTGGCTTTTTTTCTACGCTTCAAGCACAAAATATAGAAAATGAGGAGGAGACGGTAGTCGACTCCACCATACTCCCTTCCTCAAAAGACCCTAAACAATTAGAGAAAATTAAGTTAGAATCCGAAAGATTCAGCTTAGGAATGAAAGACTTTAATGCACAATTTCGTGGCAATAAAGCTATACGCATAGTGTTCTATAATGTAGAAAATCTTTTCGATACAGAAGATGACCCAAAAACAAATGATGATGAGTTTACGCCAAAAGGTGCTAAAGGCTGGTCTTATAGAAGATACACTGAAAAATTAAATAATATTTATAAAGTGTGCACTGCCGTTGGCGGCTGGGAAATGCCAGAAATTATTGCGCTTTCAGAAATAGAAAACCGTAAAGTATTGGAAGATTTATTGAAAAAAACCCCTTTCAGAAGAAGCGAATATGAAATTGTTCATGAAGATTCTCCTGATGCTCGTGGTATTGATTTGGGTTTATTGTATCGCAAAGATAAATTTAAATATTTAGAACATAAAGCCATTCCTATAGTATTCCCTTTCGATCCGAATAGCAAAACACGTGATATTTTATATGTGAAAGGCGAAGTTTTAGGCAAAGATACTTTACATATTTTTGTTAATCACTGGCCTTCTCGTTGGGGCGGACAAGCTAGAAGTGAACCTAGACGTTTATATACAGCAGAAGTGGTTAGAAAAACTGTAGATTCACTTTATGCCGTAGATCCCAATGCAAAAATTGTCATTACAGGCGACTTTAATGATTATGCTACAGATAAAAGTATAGTAGAAACCTTGGGTGCTAAAGGCGATACTACTAATTTGCAAGCCAAAGATTTATTCAATTATATGGCTGAAATCAGCAAAAATTGGCAAATTGGTACACATAAATATCAAGGACATTGGGGTACTTTAGACCAAATGATAGTCTCTGCCCCTTTACTTAAGGAACAGAGACCAAATAAATTGTACGCTAAAAAAGCGAATATATTTTCTGCAAGTTTCTTATTGGAGGAAGACCGTCGTTATTTAGGTTTACAACCTTTTAGAACATATTCAGGTCCACGTTATTTGGGTGGTTTTGCTGACCACTTACCAATTTATATAGATTTACATTTTACAAGTGCCAATGCACAATAATCAGCATTATCTAAAAACTAAGTTTTTTAGGCAGCTTTAGTATTATCACCACTCTTTTCGTCTTTAGATTCGGAAGGAGTGGTTTTATTTTTTTCAGCTTCAGCCTCTGCTTTAGCTTTTTTATTGAGTAAATTATTAAGTTTATCTACAGAAAAAGAACTAATAACAGAACCAAATTCATTGACTTTAATTTCGAAATCATCTTTACCAATAGGCTTATTTAAATCTTCTTTCTTTTTGCGTCCCATACGATTTGATGTACTTTAAACATTATTAAATAAAAATAAGCTTATCAGCACTGCAAGGGAAAAAGCTTAGGATTCATTATTCATATGACGAATAATTTCATCTATTTTTTGTTTATAGAGCTGATGAGCCTGAATATTTTGACTATGGTCGTACGCTTGTTCTAAAAGAATATATTGTCGTAAATACTCTGCTCTATCCTTCAACTCTTCATCTATTCTTTCCAATAAAGCAATAGCATATTGCGTATTGACTTCATTTTTATGCTGTCTATCAAAAGTAGTATTAGTTTGAGCTAATTTATCTTTTTGCATTTGTTGTTTTTGAGCTTCCAAAGCCTCTAAAGCTTCTAAATTGCGTTGATGTACTTTTAGCAACTCCATATGCAAGGTCCATTTAGACAAGGTAACAGAGATATGTACGCTATAATTTTCTAAAGTTTGCTTTTTTTCTGTTAATTCTTCTTGCAATATGCCTTTATTTAGGTCTCTTTCATAATAATATCTATCTTCTTTTTTGAAAGGATGAATAATTTGAAAAAAGAGCTTTTGTGTTTTTAAGGGAATATGGCTGGCTTTGCCTATTTTATCTAAAATATCCATTTGATACTGAATAAGACTTTCTATTTCTTCTTGAAGGGCTAAAATTTGTTGCTCTAATTCATAAATAGTTTGTCTTAATTTATATTCTATAGTAGAACCTGTAATAATAGGTTTGCTGTAATCTAAAGGCTTAATATTGGGTAAAGCAGTAGTATTGGCATTTTTATATTTAAAAAATAGAAATACAGCAAATAAAAAGCCTAATCCAATTATGGTAAAAATAGAAATTATCATCTTATCATTATTAGTATATCAATTATATAAAGCAGAAGCTATAACAATTAAAGATTTTTTTTGGAAGGAGGAAGTATAAAAGAGAATTTATTTGCATAAATTATACTAACTTTGAGCAAGTTTAAGCATTTTTTGCAGCAAATAAAATGAGTTTAGTAAGTGTTTTATGAAAAACAAACTAAAACCATACTCCCTTTCCCATTTTATTTATTATAAAAATTGTATTTTTAGAACAAAGAAAAAATTGCTATCCTAACATTTAAATAGGATATTTTATTCCATATATGAAAAGGCTTATCTTATTTGTTTTACTTTTAATTTATATAGTATCGCCTATTTGGGCACAAAAAAATAAAAATAAAAATCAGTCTATAGCCATAAGCAACACTATACAAAGCAAAGAAAAAAAAGCAGAAACATGGTGGTATTATGCAATCTTTGATAATCAAGTAGCTGAAGAAAACGTTAAAATTGCAGCACTAGATTATCATCAAGGCAAAGTAGAAAAATGGTCTGTTTTTAATAAAGATGGCAATCTAGATTATACTTATTTATATGATTATGACCCTTCTAGCAATCAAGTCAAGCGATTTATAGAAGATAAAGAGCAAAAAGCTAGATTAGACTATATTGAATATTTTGATAAATTGCAACAACTTACGCAACGTGAAGTATACAATAGTTTAGGCGAAATCATAGAAAAGAAAATTTTTCAATATAATGCTCTAGGACAAAAAATCTTAGAACAAACTTATCAAATTTCAGATAAGAAAACGCTAGAACTGAATTATGAAATTCAATATGAGCAATTAACGGAAATAAAATCCGTAATAGAAACACATATTAATCATAGTACTTTTCTAAAACATCAAGTAGCCATTCAGTATAATGCTTTAGATTTACCTATAGAAGAAGCTTATTATCAAGCCACAGGCGAATTAATTCAAAAAGTAGTACATATTTATGACCAACAAAATCGCCTTATAGAAAAGCTGATTTATCCTAATGGTGTACAAATGCAAATAAAAGAAACATTTGTATATGGTGCTTTAGATAATGAAGTAATTCATGCTACTTATATTAATCAAGGGCAAGAATTAGCTGAATATATTGTTTATCGCTACGAATATCAATAACCCCTTTCCACATTAGTTTAGCGCATTTCTGCGACTTTATCCTTAAACATTTACATTTCAAAATGAGTGATATTGCTATACGCATCAATAATTTATCTAAAAAATATAAATTAGGCGCTTATGCCTCTGGTTCTTTACGTGTTGCCCTTACAGATGGTTTTAATAAACTTTTGGGCAAAAAACCACGCGTTGAAGGCGATTTCTGGGCTTTAAAAAATATTAATCTAGAAATCAAAAAAGGGGAAGTTGTGGGCATTGTAGGACACAATGGCGCAGGCAAAAGTACTTTACTCAAAGTCTTATCTCGTATTACAGAACCTAGCGAAGGCAGTATAGAATTATACGGTCGTATTACTTCTTTATTGGAAGTAGGCACAGGTTTTCATCCAGAATTGACAGGGCGTGAAAATATATTTTTGAATGGCTCTATTTTGGGTATGACTAGGGAAGAAATCAAAAGAAAATTTGATGACATTGTAGAGTTTTCTGGAGTTGAAAAGTTCTTAGATACGCCTGTAAAACACTATTCTTCAGGTATGTATGTACGTTTAGCTTTCTCTGTAGCAGCACACTTAGAAGCCGAAATCTTAATTTTTGATGAGGTTTTGGCTGTAGGCGATGCAGCATTTCAGAATAAATGTTTGGGCAAAATGAATGAAATTGCTCAAAGTGGGCGTACTGTACTTTTCGTTAGTCATAATATGGGCGCAGTAAAAGCTTTATGTAAAACAGGCGTTTTGATGAGTGGTGGCGAAATTGTAGAAGTAGGTGATATAGAACAAATTACTTATTCTTATTTCATGCATTCTATGAAATCAGGTATGATGCATACGCGTTATTTCGAAAAACCAAGCAAAATGGGTTTAGTAATTTGGCCGGAGCGCATGACTGTATTAATTGATGGCAAACCAAGTGCTTTAGGCAAAATTGGCGAAGCCATAGCTTTTGATATTGCTTATAATGCTAGCGTACCTGTAGAAAATATGCATGTAACAGTAGTTATTAGCTCTGTTACTTATGGTGATGTATTAGTATCAAGTACCACTTTCTTACCTTATGAATACAATCAAAGTCCTAATTATCAAGGTATTTTGAGAGTTTCTTTTGATGGTGCTACGCTCATGAGCGGCAAATATACAGCCTCATTTTGGGTAGGTCCTAATGCTTCTCAAGCACAAACTTTTACTAATGTTTTGGGGTTTGAATTAGAACATTTTGATTTATGGGGAACAGGCAAAACGCCTCCTCCAATGACCCCTATGTATTGGAATTCTAATATTGAATTTATTCCTGAATGTGAGTATATGGAAGTATTAGAACAAGACCCTACGGTAAGCAAAGAAAAACTTAAACCAACGGTAGAATAATAATTGAAACCGTTTTATCAATCAGTATAATCAATATGTCAGCACAGTTAATGGATTGGAAAAGTGCCATAGAATTTATGCGAAAAGATACTGCATGGTCTACTTTTCTAGAAGAAAATTATTGGAGTGAAGATTTACTAGCCAATGTTGCTAATTTTGAAAATAGTGATGAATTTGCTAAAACTTTATCCCTCATAGAAGAATATGCCCCTAGTGCTAAAAGTATAGTAGTATTGGGTGCTGGCAATGGTACTATGGCTATTGCTTTAGCTAAAAAGGGATATGATATTAAGGCTATAGAAAATAGTTATGATGAAAGTATAGGAATTAAAGCTATCCAAACTTTAAAAGTGCATTTTCAATTGGAAAACATAGAAATTATGTCTTGCAATTATGAAAAATTAAACTTATCTACTAATAGTGTAGATATAGTATATATGCGCCAAAACTTGCATTATGCTAAAGATTTGAATAAACAGATTGCAGAAATTAGTCGTATTTTGAAATTGGGAGGTATTTTCTTAGCCACGCGTACACATGTAGCCGATGATAAAGAGGAACAAGAGGCCTTTCAGGCACAAAATCCCCTTTCCAAAATATATAATGGTGAACATGCCTTTTTACAAAAAGAATATAAAAACGCTATATTTTCTGCCAATTTGAATATTTGGAAAACGTTAAAATACTTTGATTCAACTATCAATTATTTGCCTAATCCTATTCAAGATTTGATAGAAAAATCTATAAAGAATCAGAAAACAATAAAAATGATTCATGATAGTTTGGCGATGAAAATTCCTTTCTTTAGAAAGTATTATGCCAAAAGCACTTTAGAGAATTATGGTTTACTCTTAGACGAAACGGCTATACCTGGTCGATTCTATACATACATTACTGTAAAAGATTAATATTTCGTTAGACCTAAGCCCTATTTTGTGTTTAGGTCTATTTTTATGAAGTAAAAGAAATATTATTTTTTTCAAAAACTGACAGCTACTCTATTCTTTTTTATACATTTGTAAGTATATTTGTCAGCTATTTCTACTTTTAATGCATAAACACTCTATTATTACGCCAATCTGTCAGGATAATAATTTTGGTACATATTATGCTATAAAAGAAAGAATATATATGGTTAGTCTTCTATCTAACCCTACAATCATACTAAAACATACTTTTCTTTAAATATATCTATTTACAATGCTTGGTTTTCTAAAAAAACTTTTCGGCGGTGGCAAGCAAGACCGCGATATCAATGCCCTACGTCCAATAGTGGCACAGATCAATGAAGAATTTGCTAAACTTGCGAATATATCAAACGATGAATTACGTAATAAGACTCTTGAGTTTAGATTACGTATTAAAGAAGAATTGCGTCCTATAGACGACAGATTAGCAGAGTTATCGAAAGAAGCTAAGACTACTGAAAGTATTACTAAAAAGCAAGCATTATACGAAGATATAGATCGCATTAAGAAAGATCGCGATAAAGCAATTGAGGAAGTTTTAAATCAAATTTTGCCACGTGCTTTTGCTGTGGTAAAGGAAACAGCTAGACGTTTTACAAATACAAGCAATTATATTGAAACTACAGCTACAGAATTTGACCATAACTTATTAGCTAAATTAGGTCCTAATAATAGTTATCTTTCTATTGAAGGGGATAAGGCAATTTGGCAAAAAAGCTGGCAAGCAGCTGGTGGTACAGTAACTTGGGATATGGTACACTATGATGTACAGCTCATGGGTGGTATTGTATTGCATCAAGGTAAAATTGCAGAGATGATGACAGGTGAAGGTAAAACTTTAGTATCTACATTACCTGCATATTTGAATGGTTTGGCTGGTGAAGGTATTCACGTTATTACGGTGAATGATTATTTAGCTCGTCGTGACTCTGAGTGGATGGCTCCTTTACTCAACTTCCTTTTATTAACTGTAGATTGTATTGATAAATATCAACCAAATTCTCCGCAACGCCGTGAAGCTTATAAAGCGGATGTTGTTTATGGTACAAATAATGAATTTGGTTTCGATTATTTACGTGATAATATGACTTCATCTGTGGATGACCTAGTACAAGGTAAATTCCACTATGCTATGATAGATGAGGTGGATTCTGTATTGATTGATGATGCACGTACTCCACTTATCATTTCTGGTCCTACACCTCAAGACCAAAAACAAGAATTATACATGGCTTTGAAAGCACCAATTGAAGCATTAGTAGATGCTCAACGTCGCTTAGCAAATGAATTCTTGAAAGAAGCTAAAACAAAAATTGCTCAAGGCAATACAGATTCAAAAGAAGGTGGTGGTGGTTTAGCACTTTTCCGTGCTTATCGTGCTTTACCAAAGCAACGTGCTTTAATCAAATATTTGAGTGAGCCAGGTATTGGTACTGTTTTACGCAATACAGAGAACTATTATATTGGCGACCAAGGCAAAAATATGCGCCTTGCTGATGCACCTTTATACTTTGTAATTGAAGAGAAAAACCGTAGTGTTGAGCTTACTGATAAAGGCGCTCAATTCTTAGGAAGAGGCAATAATGATGCTAACTTATTCGTATTAGAAAATATTTCTAATATTTTGAATAAAATCGATAAAGACACTACTATCGATGCTCAAGAACGTAAAGCTAGAAAAGATGCTGCTATGCAAGCTTATGCTGCAAAAACAGAACGCTTACATGCTTTACAACAATTAGTAAAAGCTTATACACTCTTCGAAAAAGAAGATGAATATATTGTTGTTGATGGTAAAGTAAAAATCGTTGACGAACAAACTGGTCGTGTACTAGAAGGTCGTCGTTATTCTGATGGTTTACATCAAGCGATTGAAGCGAAAGAAAATGTACAAATTGAAAATTCTACACAAACTTACGCTACTGTTACTTTACAAAACTATTTCCGTATGTACCACAAATTAGCTGGTATGACGGGTACAGCAGAAACTGAAGCTCAAGAGCTTTGGGATATTTACAAATTGGATGTAGTAGTAATTCCTACCAATCGTCCTATTGCTCGTAAAGACTTAAATGACCGTATTTACAAAACAGAGCGTGAAAAATTCAATGCTGTAGTAGAAGAAATTAAAGAACTTACACAAGCTGGTCGTCCTGTACTTGTAGGTACTACTTCTGTTCAACATTCAGAGAAATTAAGCCTTTTCTTAAAATTAGCAGGTATCAAACACAATGTATTGAATGCTAAACAACATGCTTTAGAGGCGCAAATCGTTGCTGAAGCTGGACAAAAAGGTCAAGTAACTATTGCTACCAATATGGCAGGTCGTGGTACTGACATTAAAATTTCTGAAGAAGTACGTCAAGCTGGTGGTTTAGCTATTATTGGTACTGAACGTCATGATTCTCGTCGTGTAGACCGTCAGTTACGTGGTCGTTCTGGTCGTCAAGGTGATGTTGGTTCTTCTTTATTCTTCGTTTCTTTAGAAGATAAATTAATGCGTTTATTCGGCGGCGATACTTTAATCAAAGTTATGGATAAACTCGGTCATAAAGAAGGGGATAGATTAGAAGCTGGTATGGTAACCAAATCTATTGAACGTGCACAGAAAAAAGTAGAGGAAAACAACTTTGGTTTCCGTAAACGTTTATTAGAATATGATGATGTAATGAACATTCAACGTAATGTTATTTACAAACGTCGTAATAATGCCCTTCAAGGAGAACGCTTAAGTATTGATATTAGTGATATGTGCGATCGTGTATGTACACATATTATTCAAGCAGCTAAACAAAGCGGTGATTTTAATCAATTCAAAGAAGAATGCATTAGCGTTTTAGGAATTGAATCGAAAATTACTGAAGCTGAATTACGTCAAAAACAAGCTAATCCACTTATTGACCAATTACATGCAGAAGCCATGGAATCTTATGATGAAAAATTCAAAGGTATTCGTGCTTTCTTCATGCAAATTTTACAAGACATTGTAAGCAATCCTGAAAACCAATTCCAACGTATAGGCATCCCTTATACAGATGGTATTCGTGGTATGCAAATAAATGCTGATATTCAACAAGCTTTAGAAAGCAACGGTTTCTCTATCAAAACAGAAATCGAAAAAGCAATTTGCTTAGGCTTAGTAGACAATGCTTGGAAAGAGCATTTACGTAACATGGAAGAATTGCGTGAGCAGGTTTCTGGTGCATCTTTCGAACAAAAAGACCCATTAGTTATCTATAAAAAAGAAGCTTTCAACTTATTCTCTGCGCTTATTAGCCGCATGGATAGAGAAGTGATTGCTTTCTTATTCCGTGGTACAGTACCTGTGCGTCGTGATGATGCACCAGCGCAAGAAGCTCCTACATCTGAAGCTGACAATGAAGCGAATGACCAAGAGTAATTCTTTGCCTAATTTTAGATAGAATAGTATGTTTTTTTAGATAATGAAAAGCCTGTCCAATTATATAATTGGATGGGCTTTTTTTTAAAGCGAAAAGTGCCAAAAAATGCTTTTATACGTATAATTATTTAATCTATTTTAGCTCGAAATTTGTTTTATAAAAGGGAGTATGGCATTTTTTTATAAAAGGGCTTTGCCCACCATATCCCCTTTCCCAAAAAATAAAAAAATTACTATACCTGCTTATATATTTTATGCTATGTATAAATTAATTAATGACCCTATTTATGGTTTTATCCATATGCCTAAAGGCGTAATTTCTGAATTGATGGACCATAAAATTTATCAACGTTTGCGTCGTATTATGCAATTAGGTGTAGTACAATACGTTTTCCCTAATGCTACACATAGTCGTTTTTCGCATACTTTAGGGGCTTTACATTTAATGCAAAATGCAGTCAATATTTTACGTAAAAAAGGCACAGAAATTACAGAAGAAGAAGAACAAGCCGTTTTAATTGCTATTTTATTGCATGATTTAGGGCATTCGCCTTTTTCACATTCTTTAGAGTTTCAATTATTGCGCGTACACCATGAATCTATTTCTGTTGCTTTAATGGAATATATTAATGCAGAAAATTCAGCTTTACAAGGTGCATTAACCCTTGCGCTAAAGATTTTCAAAAATGAATATCATAAGCCATTTCTACATCAATTAGTCTCTAGCCAATTAGATATGGATAGACTGGATTATTTGACTAGAGATAGTTATTTTACAGGTGTTGCAGAAGGAAAAGTAGGTTATCAACGCCTTATAGAAACAATGCAAGTGGTGAATAATGAATTGGTAGTAGAATATAAAGGGATTTATGCTATAGAGAATTTTTTAATTTCCAGAAGGCTCATGTATTGGCAAGTCTATTTGCATAAAGCAGTAGTAGGAGCTTCAGCTATGTTGGATAAAATTATAGATAGAGCTAGATTTTTGATTTTTGAAAAGGGTGAAAACTTCAACAATAAGCTTTCAGATGCTTTATTTTACTTTTTGAGACAATATGTCACAGATATAGAATTGAAGCATAATACCAAAGAAATTTTGCATCATTTTATTAACTTAGATGATAATGACATTTGGCAAGCTTTAAAAGTATTTGCACAACATGAAGATTTTATTTTATCTACTTTAAGTCAAGGCTTTTTAGATAGAAAACTCTTTAAAGTAACTTCTTATGAAATGCCTATTGAAGCAGCAGTATTAGAAAAAATTCAAGCGCAAATGGTTAGTCAATTTAATATTTCGCCAGAAGATGCACATTACTTAGCTTTTGATACTAAGCAAACTAATCAAGCTTATAATACACGTAAACAAAGCATTAAAATTTTGACGCATGAAGGTAAATTACGTCCTATTTCAGATTGGCAAGAACATAATATTCAGCGCAAAGAAGTAGTAAAATTTTATTTATGTCAATATAAATTATAAAAAAGCTTTAGCGAAATATATATATCATAGTTACAATAGTAATACAAAAAATTATTACCTTTGTCCAACTATTTAGCTTT
>X137_Gaur__coassemble_123_pt1 | contig 21991 bp, 19 predicted proteins | sample X137_Gaur__metabat2_high_PE_006 | metagenome-assembled genome bin X137_Gaur | reverse complement strand
GTTGCTAGAATTTCGTCTCCCGGGTTGAGCATTTGAATAACAGCAGCAGTAGCCGCTACACCACTACCAAAACAAACACCATATTTACCGTTTTCTAAAGCCGCTAAATTCGCTTCTAAAACAGAACGAGTAGGGTTTTTAGTACGTGCATATTCAAATCCTTTATTGTTGCCAGGACCGTCTTGTGCATAAGTAGAAGTTTGATAAATAGGCGTCATAATAGCGCCTGTAGTTGGGTCTGGTTCTACACCAGCGTGTATAACTTTAGTTGCGAATTTCATAAGCTGAAATATTATAAAATCAAGAGAAGTTGTATTGTTTTGGAAAGGGAGTATGGTTTTTGTTTAAAGAAAATCCTAAGCTTGTTCTAAAACAGTAGCACTTAAAATTTTAACATCTTCCAAAGGTCTATCTTCACGATTAGTGGCTACAGCATTAATAGCTTTTAAAACCTCCATACCTTCAATAACTTGACCAAAAACAGTGTATTCGCCGTCCAAATGCGGTGTACCACCAATAGTTTTATAAGCTTGTTTTTGTTCAGGGGTAAAACTATAACCATAATTACGCTCTAAACTTTCTAATTCTCTTTCAATAACTTGCTTACCATAAACAATGTAAAATTGAGAACCCGAAGAAGCTCTTTGTGGATTCATCATATCTCCTAAACGAGCAGCAGCAACAGCACCACGAACGTGGAAGTATGGCGTATTTAATTCAGCATCTACAGTATAACCTGGTCCACCAGCACCTAAATGCTGATTGATATCGGCATTACGAGATTCAGGGTCTCCAGCTTGCATCATGAAATTTTTAATGATACGATGGAAAAGTAAACCATCATAGAATTTATCATTCACTAATTTCAAGAAGTTGTCTCTATGTTTAGGTGTTTCAGCATGCAATTGGATTTTGATATCGCCGGCTGTAGTTTTAATCTCCACAATAGGAGCATAAGTATCAATTTTTGCCACTTTTATATGAGTATAAGTCTAGCGCATTCTTGTTCCTATATTAATTAAGAAGAATAGGGAAAGCGTATGAAATAAATAAAGAATCTTTTCAAGATAAAATTAAACGATTCAGGACAAAGAATAAACAGTCTTGAATGGTTTGTGTTTAATTTCAGAGTTGCTTTTATTCAATAACAGAAATGCGCAACATATTAGTTTTTTTGCGTTCGTGTAAAGGCATACTACCTGTATTGATAACAATATCGCCTTTTTCGACAAAGCCTTTAGCTTTTAAGATTTCTTGAACATCTTTAATAGTATCGTCGGTAGTGGTGAATTTGTCGTAGTAGAAACCTTTCACCCCCCAAACTAAATTCAAAGTATTGAGAATAGTAGGGTCTGAAGAGAAAACATAAATATTAGCCTTAGGACGATAAGAAGCGACCATCATAGCTGTATAACCAGATTTGGTCATACCGACAATAGAATTGGCATTTACTTCACGAGCTAAACGACAAGCAGAAAAACAAACAGCATCAGAAAGATAATGTGGGGAAGTATTATCCGCTACATTGTTGCGATAGTAAACACTTTCGTTGAGTTCAGCTTGTTGAACAATACGTGCCATAGCTTCTACAACTTTTACAGGATGGTCGCCCATAGCCGTTTCATTACTCAACATAACGACATCCGCCCCGTCCATTACTGCATTGGCAACATCAATAATTTCGGCTCTAGTAGGCGAAGGATTCTTAATCATAGAATCCATCATTTGAGTGGCAACAATAACAGGTTTAGCTTTTTTAATACATTTTTGAATAATCATTTTTTGTAAAGAAGGTAATTGCTCCATAGGTAATTCAACACCAAGGTCGCCACGAGCAATCATAATACCATCAGTAGCATCAATGATTTCATCAATATTTTTAATGGCTTCAGGCTTTTCGATTTTGGCAATAATTTTAGCAGGATGATTTTTAGCTTGAATGCGTTTGCGTAAGTCTAAAATATCATCAGCAGTGCGTACAAAAGAAAGGGCAATCCAATTGAAAGGATGTTGTAGCATAAAATCTAAATCGGCTAAATCCTTTTCAGTAAGAGAAGGTAAAGAAACTTTAGTATCTGGTAAATTAACGCCTTTGCGTGAAGAAAGAAAATTACCATATAAAACTTCTAGTTTTACAGTATCTTTGCCATTAGTTTCTTTTACTAAGAGCTCAACTTTACCATCATCGACTAAAACCTTTTCACCAGGTTTAACATCTTTAGCAAAGCTTTCATAGCTCATATAAATACGATCAGGAGTACCGATACAAGGTTCATTAATAAAGGTAAGTATATCACCTTTTTTGAGTGGGAAACCATTGTTTTCTAATTCGCCAATACGTAATTTAGGTCCTTGCAAATCACCTAAAATACTGATATTTGTATGATATTTACGGTTGTAGTGTCCAATGTATTCTACAATGCGTAAGTGGTCCTCTTGTTTACCGTGTGAGAAGTTGAGGCGAACGGCATCTAAACCCGCCTTCACTAAATCATGTAGTACAGGGAAAGAACTAGATGCTGGACCTATAGTTGCTAATATTTTAGTCTTTTGATAAGAAGGAGTAACCATAATCTAATCTATATATTTTAATAAATGTAAGCCGACGAACAAGTCAAAAATAAGTATTTTCTGTTCTGCTGTTTACTTTTTTTCGCTTTAATGTAAAAATTTAAAATGAAATATACTAAGCTTCTAAGCTTCTGCCTTTTTTGTTGTGCTTTGATTGGGAATTTGCAAGCGCAAAGCGATAATACAACAAATCCAAATACAAAAGATAGTACAGAAATTATTATCTTGAATATCAACCAAATGCATGGTTTGAAAAATGAAAGAGGTGAAACAATAACAGAGTTATTGGGGGATGTGCATCTTCGCCAAGCTGAAACACACTTTTGGTGCGATACCGCCTTTCTTCAACCCAATAATCAATTGGAAGCTTATGGCAATGTACAAATAGCGCCACAAGATAGTTTGCGTATTTTTGCCGATACACTTTATTATAATGGTTTGAGTAAACAAGCTACATTACAAAACAATGTAATATTGGAAGATTCAACGGCTACTATATTGACAAGAATTCTACATTATGACTTAAATACTAAAATAGCAACTTATCCAGAGCAAGTGTTAGTAATGAGTGATAGTACAGAATTAATAAGTAAAAGTGGCTATTATGATGCTAATACAAATATAGCTTATTTTATTGACTCTGTGAGAGGGGTAAGCGGTAATTTTAAATTAGTAGCAGACTCTTTAGCATTTAATACAAAAACGGAAGTAGTACAGTTTATAAGCCCAACAATGGCTTATGATGAAAATAAAGTAATTTATTGTGAAGATGGTTATTTTGATAGCCAAAATAAATATGGTGTTTTTGCTAAAAATGCTTATTATTTGAATAGAGAAAATGGCAAAATGGAAAAAGCCACAGGAGATAGTATTATTTATGATGGCAATACAAATATGTATTATTTGGTAGGCAATGCACAATATACAGATGGTAGCCAAAATGTAAATGCCGATAGTATTATTTATGATAAAGGTTTAGACCAATATTACTTTAGAGGGAATCCTAAATTCAAAAGCGCCGATAGTACTCAAAAACAAGAAATAGATGCTGGCAATTCTTATTTTGATAAAGCTACTGGTAATATGATTTTTTCTAGTGGCGTAGTGGTAAAAAATGAAAATCAAATCTTGACCTCAGATAGCTTAGTCTATAATAAAGATAGTAAAACTGGAATAGCAATAGGAAATGCAGAATTTAGAGATACTATAGAAAACTCTATTTTGCGAGGCGGTGTAATTGATTATAATGATAGTAGCAAAACAGTAATCGCTTATGAAAAACCTGTATTTATTACAGTAAATGATGGCGATAGTACTTGGGTAACAGCAGATACTTTCAAATCAATAGAAATCCCTAAACCAATAGTAGATAGTACTTTAATAGATAGTACTAAAAATATAGATAGTTTGAGTGCAGAAAAGGATTCAATGAATGAACAAAAACCGAACTCCCTTCCTCAAAAAGAAAATACTATAGATACTTTAATTAGTGATAATTTGGATAGCCTAATGGCTCAAGAAGATAGTATGCAAAAGGATAGTACAGTGCGTTATGTTTATGCTTATAGAGATGTGCGCATTTATGGTAAAGAAGTACAAGGTTTGGCAGATTCTATGTTCTATAATGGAGCGGATAGTTTGGCTACTTTGTATGGTAGTCCAGTACTTTGGGCGCAAGGCACACAATTTAAAGGCGATACCATAAATATGAAAATGGAAAATGGTACTTTATATAAAATTAGTATGTGGGATAATGCCTTTATAGTGCAAAATAAAGCAGGTTTGTATTATGACCAAATTAAGGGTAAAACGCTACATGCTTATATGAAAGATGGTAGTATAGATTATGTAGATATTTTCTCAAATGGTGAGGCTATTTATTATATACAAGATAATGAAGAGGCTTTTGTAGGAGTAAATAGAGTGGCTTGTACAAATATGCAAATTCGCTTTGAAGAGAAACAAATTAATACAATAAAATTCTATATAGAACCTACAGCAGTAATGTCGCCAATGGGACAAACTGACCATGATGCCTTACGCTTGAAAGGCTTTATTTGGAGAGAAGTACAAAGACCAAAATCAGTAGAAGAAATTTTATTGAGAGCACCTTTGGCAGATTGGTCTTTAGACGAAGTTAATGTAAAAGCTCAAGCCATATTAGATAAAACAAAAGCAGCGGCAGCCTCTGCCCTAGCGCCAAATGATAATAAGGCAGCAGATAAAAAAGAGCTGAAAAAGTAAAATATCTTTTTTTGCTTGCATGTTGAAAAAAAAACAGTTTTTTTAGGCTTTATTTATTCATTCCTAAAGTATACATATATGCAATTTAATAAGGGAATAAGAATAAATAGAGCCTTTTTTTATTAACTTTGTTTATATTGTGATATACCATTAAAACGATTTATGGAAGTGAGAGATATAATAATAAATATACCGCAATTGGCAACAGAAACAGATTTGACGCCAGCGGAAGAAAGCATAGCTTATGCTGCCTTTGAAGAAATGGTGGCTTCAATTCGTACAGATTTGAATGAAGTAGATGATTTACAAATTCGCAAAGCCTTTGAAGTAGCACGTAGAGCGCATGGCAAACAAAGACGTAAATCTGGGGAACCATATTTAATGCATCCTATAGAGGTAGCACGTATTTGTGCGGCTGAGTTTGGTTTAGGTCCTACTTCTGCAGTAGCAGGTTTATTGCATGATGTTGTAGAGGATACTAATGTAACACAAGAAGATATAGAAAGGGAGTTTGGCAAAAAAGTAGCTGATATAGTAGCAAGCTTGACGAAATTGAGCAGCCTTACTATAAGAACTTTATCAGAGACGCCAGAAAGTCCGCAAGCAGAAAACTTCAAAAAAATCTTATTGACTATAGCAAAAGATGTACGCGTAGTATTAGTAAAAATGGCAGACCGTTTGCATAATATGCGTACTTTAGGTGCAATGCCAAGACATAAACAATTGAAAATTGCTTATGAAACTTCTTTTATTTATGCGCCATTGGCACATCGCTTAGGTTTCTATAATATAAAGGGTGAATTGGAAGATTTATGTCTTTCTATTACAGAGCCAGAACAATATGCTTTTGTGAAACAAAAGATTCAGGATACAGCGCAAGAACGTGATGCTTATATACAATCTTTTATAGCACCTTTATTACCAGACTTAAATGCAGAAGGTATAAAGTATAATATTTTTGGTAGAGCAAAATCTGTATCTTCTATAGCGAATAAGTTGAAAAAGAAACAAATTGCTTTTGAAGAAATTTATGATATTTTCGCTATTCGTGTTATTTTAGATGTACCGAAAGAGAAAGAAAAATCAGCTTGTTGGAATACTTATGCTATAGTAACAGACCATTATACGCCAGTACCAGAACGTTTGAAGGATTGGATTTCAACCCCCAAATCAAATGGTTATGAATCTTTACATACAACAGTAATGGGTCCTAAAGGTCGTTTTGTAGAAGTACAAATTCGAACAGAGCGCATGAATGAAATGGCAGAAATGGGTTTTGCAGCACATTGGAAATATAAAGGGCTAAATTCTCAAGAAAGCATATTTGAAGATTGGTTGAATAAAGCACGTGAAATGTTGGAAAATCCCAATCATGATGCTATAGAATTCTTAAATGATTTTAAGAGCAATCTTTTTGCAGAGGAGATTTATGTATTTACTCCTAAAGGTGAAATGAAATTATTACCAAAGGGTGCAACAGCATTAGACTTTGCCTTTGAAATACATAGTGAATTAGGCTATAGATGTAAAGCTGTAAAAGTAGACCAACGTATAGTACCTTTGAGCTATGTATTGAAAAATGGCGAACAAGTAAGTATTATTACTAGCAATACCCAAAAGCCACATGAAGATTGGCTTAAAATTGTAAAAACAGGAAAAGCTCGTAGCAGAATACGTCAGGCAGTAAAAGAAGAACGTATGCATCAAAGTTCTATAGGCAAAGCCGCTTTAGAACGCAAGCTAAAACCAATGAAAATTAATTTGGAAGAGCATGTAGATGCTTTAGCACGTTTTTATAATTGTACTTCTCGTCATGATTTATATTATCAAATCTATCTAGACCAAATCAATTTGGATTTGATAAAACCATTGCGTTTGGAAAATGGAAAAATAGTACCTGATTTTACAGATAATAGCAAACCAAAAAGTCCTGACCATACAAGCATAGAACCTATAGTAACGAAACATAGACCTTCTCTTAATAAAACAGGAAAAGCTCGTATAGCTATAGAAGGAGAAGATATGACGAATATAGCTTATGTATTCTCAGATTGTTGTAATCCTGTACCTGGTGATGATATATTTGCTTATGTAACTTCTAAACATAATATAAAAATACATAGAGCAACTTGTAATAATGCAGAATATTTGCAAGCAGCTTATGCACATAGAGTGCGTAAAGCTGAATGGATGGATGATAATTCGGCAGGCTTTATAGCAGAATTGCAAGTCAGTGGTATGGATGATATGGGTGTAGTGCAACATTTATCTGAAATCATTACCAATAAATTACGGATTAATATGCGTTCTTTCTCTATGTCCGGTAATGAAGGTCATTTTGAAGGACGTATTACAGTAATGGTACAGAATAAGGAACAATTAGATACTTTAATTAAAGAATTAAAAAATCTAGAAGAAGTGCAAATTGTAGCCCGTATTCAGTAATTTTATGCGCTTTTCTAATCCAATTGCAATAGAAATTGTTATTAGAAGTTATAAATTTGTTCTTTCCAAAATAGCACTTTACTTTTCTACTTAATATATGGCAACGAATAAAAAAGACGATAAAATCATAAAAGAAGTTATAAAAATCTTTTCTCAATACTTGGAAAAGAATGGACTTCGAAAAACACCAGAACGTTTCGCAATTTTGGAAGAAATTTACAAACGTAATGACCACTTTGATGCAGAAGCTTTGTATATACACATGAAAACGCAAAAATATCGCGTTAGTCGTGCGACAGTCTATAATACATTAGAGCTTCTAGTATCTTGTGATTTAGTGAGAAAGCACCAATTTGGGAAAAATCTAGCTCAATATGAGAAATCTTATGGTCATAAACAGCATGACCATGCCGTTTGTATTGAAACAGGTAAAGTGTTTGAATTTTGTGACCCACGCATACAACAAATAAAAGAAACACTTTCAGAAATACTAGGATTTGAGATTACACACCACTCTTTAACCTTTTATGGCTATTCTAAAGAGGGTAAAGCCTTACAATTGAAAGCGGCAGAACAAAGCTTGGAAGAAGCAAAAGAGATAGAATAACAATTTGTTAACTAGCTTTGGTATGCTTTTTGTATATAAAATAAGTATATATCAAAAGATATGTCTACTTTGTTGATTGTAAAACTAAATAGATAGTTCCATCATTAAAATATTAAAAGGCTTTAGGATATATACCCTAAAGCCTTTTATTCACTAACAAAGTTGATTCATTGCAAAACCTCTATCCACATTCAAAATATACAAGCATGAATACTTATTCTTTTAGCACAGTAAATAATACTGGTATATTAACATTAACAAGCTTATTAGACCCAAATGAAAATCAAGCTATTTTGCAAACGCTATTAGGCGAATTGGAAAAAGGTACAATTCATTGGATTGTAGATTTACAATACATGTCTTTTTTGAATAGTACAGGCTTAAATTTCTTAATCTCTTTACTTACTCGTACACGCACAAAAGGCGGCGATATAGTATTAATAGGGGTTAATGAACGTATAGAGCAAGTATTTGTACTCACTCGTTTGCATAGTATGTTCCAAATGCAAGATTCGCAAGAGGCTGCATTATTATTATTGCATCAAACTAAAAATAATATAACAGAAAGCTAATGTTTACTTTCAAGATTCTCTATATTAGGGGCTATTGTTAAATCTAAAGGTATGCCAAAAATGGCAGCTGTATGCGGATTTAATAATAGCCCTTTTGGGTCTAAAGTCTTGCGCAAAGCAGAGAAATCATCGAATTTAGGATATAATAATTTAAATTCCTGATAAGTTCTAGTATGCATTTTGCCCCAATGTGGTCTACCCTCATAAATACGACAAAGATTTTCCATATCTCTAAAATAAGCTTCATGTTCGGTTCCTTCATATACATGAAAAGCTATATAAGCCGAAGTTCTTTGATAAGCTGGACTTAACCAAATATTATCGGCTTGTACCCAACGACATTCTATAGGAAAAAATACTTTATATTGTTTTTCTTCTATTGTTTTTTGTATGCGTTGCATAAGGGGAACAAAATGCTCGGCAGGAATATTATATTCCATTTCCTTAAATTTTACACTTCTTTCAGTAGCATATACTAAATGACTATAATTGACCTTTCTTTCATTGCCTATGGCTGCGCCCATTATTTTATTAAGGGTTTTAAATGAGGAAGGGAATTTGGCACCTGTTTTACATAAAAGCCCAAGGGCTTTGTTTTCCATTAGATGCTGATTAATATATTTTTTGAAAGGAGAATCTGATATTTCAGCTTGTGTTTCATTTGAAAATTTTAATTGTACAGCATCTGTATAAGGAAACCAATAGAATTCAAAATTTCTATTTTTTTGATTATAAACATCTATTTGAGCTAAAGTTTGTGCTAAACTCCCTTTAGTTGCTTTATATTCTAGTTTATAAGTATCTGTCAACTGTAAAGTAATTTGCGTAATAATCCCTAATACCCCTAATCCCACTCTAGCAGCCTCTAATAAATGTGCATTTTCATTTTCATTAATGCACATAATTTCGCCATTAGCCAAAGCTAAACGCAAAGCTATAATTTGAGTACTTAAACTACCAAAATGAATGCCTGTACCATGCGTACCTGTACTAGTTGCGCCTGCTACACTTTGCTTATCTATATCGCCTAAATTGATTTGTGCTAAACCTTCTTGATGTAAAATAATACCTAAATCTTTAATAGTAGTACCAGCCCAAACTGTAGCTTGTTTTTTAGCTTTATCTATAGATACTAAACCTTTTAAATGAATTAAGGAAAGCATATATTCATTGGTTTCTGCTATAGGCGTAAAAGAATGCCCAGAGCCCACTACTCTAATGCGATGATTATTATCATATGCTTGTTTTAATATATTTTGAAGTTCAGCTTCTGTACTTGGCTGATAAATTGCTTGCGGTTGGCAGCTTACATTACCTGCCCAATTGGTCCATAGATTTGCTTTCATAACTCACTTAATTTTTATAATTTAAAAATACAAGTTTTTCAGCTTTTAAAGCATGGTTTATATTTTTTTATATAATAAAAGGCTTTATTTTTCCCTGATTAATCTTATTTTTATACAATTAGATTACTGATATTAAAAAAGCAAGATGGAGCAGCACGATAATTATTTAATAGGCAAAAGTAAAGTAGAAATAACTTTCTTCCGTGAAGGCTGTGGCATGTTGGGCTATGGCAGACATTTTCACTATATTAAAGGTATAGAAACCCCGCAGTATGTACGTACTTTTGTTTTTAAAAAGGGAGTATCGCAAATTGCTATTGTTTGTGCTGAATTTTGTTTTGTTACAGATTATTTGAAATTAGGTATTGTAGCACAATTGCAAACGGAAGCCCCTGATTTGAATTGGCAAGACGATAATATTATGATATTGGCACAACATACGCATAGTGCTGCTGGCGGTTTTGGTCAATATCCTATTTATAATATGAGTGTACCTGGTTTTCAGGAAGATGTTTATGAAACCTATAAAAATGGTATAGTAAAATCTATAATTGAAGCTAGTGAAAATTTACAATTAGGAAAGCTTTCTTTTCATAAAGGAGCATTTGATAAAGATGCAGAAATATGCTTTAATCGCTCTTTATTGGCTTATAATCAAAACCCAGAAGTAAAGGAAAAATTAAACGATAATATGCGTCATTTGGCTGCCGATAGATTTATGTCTTTATTGCGCATTGATGCTGTTAATACAGGTTTACCTTTGGGTTTATTGAATTGGTTTTCAGTGCATACCACTAGCGTATCGAATGATTATAATAAAGTATGCTATGATAATAAAGGCTATGCAGCCGAATATTTGGAAAAGGATTTGCAAAGTACTTATGCTCAATCTAATATTTTTACTGTTTTTGCCCAAGGTGCCACAGGCGATATTAGTCCAAATTTCCGTTGGCATAAAAGCAAAGGAATTTATAAAGGGAAATTTGATGATGATTATGAAAGTGCTGCTTATAATGGCAAATTACAATATGAAAAAGCTAAAGAGATTTTTGAAGAAAGTAGCACAAAAGGAGAAAATATTAGTGGCGAAATAGATTATATTCAGGCTTATATTCCTATATCCAATTTGGAAGTAGATAGAAAATATGCTTATGGAATGGAAGGCAAATTTAGTGTAGCACCAACTATGGGTTTAGCTTTTATGCGTGGTACTACAGATGGTATAGGTATACCGAAAGCACTGAACTTTATTTTAAAAAATGCCTTATCCCCTTTCCAAAAAAGAAAACTAAAAAAAGCACAAAAAAATCCAATTTTATATCAAGATGAATTGAAGTATTGGGAATCTCAAATGCCGAAAATTTGTACAGTAAATCTATCGGAAGGCAGTGTAGTTGGTTTTAAAAATGCTAAATCTATTCCTTTGCCTGCTTTTGTAGACCCTATGATAAAATATATGAAATTAATGAAGGCTAAAGATGGTAGTGCTGTACAGAAACCTTGGGGACCAGAAATAGTACCTATTCAAATTTTCATTATTGGGCAATTAGCTTTTGTTGGTGTACCTTCAGAAATTACAACTATTGCAGGTAAACGTTTGGAAAATAGCATTTTAAGCATTTTGAAAGAAAGAGGCATAGAAAGAGTGATTATTAGCCCTTATGCTAATGCTTATGCAGGTTATATTACTACGCCAGAAGAATATAAAGTACAATGTTATGAAGGTGGACATACGCTTTATGGTCAATGGACTTTGCCAGCTTATCAAAGCGCTTATGAAAAAATTGCTATAGAATTGCTTAAAAATAAAAATGAGCGGCAACCCTATGGATTACCGCCCTATCAATTGGCAATGGAAAAATTATGGTATAGATTTGAAGACCCTAGTATTCAGGTACTTTAGTCATTTATAGCATTAGTTTTTCTTTGCTGTATCTTTTTGCATAAAAACATCTAAATCTTGTTTTTGAATAGCAGCTGCCATCATATCCGGAAACATTTCTGGCGTACAACCAAATACAGGTATATCCATAGCTAATACTTTATTAGCGCAGTTTCTATCATAAGATGGTGTCCCTTTATCGTCTAAAGCTAATAAGACTATACATTGGACACCATTTTCTTTTAATGCTGCTAAACGTGCCAACATAGAACGTTCATTGCCACCTTCATACAAATCTGTAATTAATACCATAATAGTATCATGCGGATTTTGAACAATTTGCTGCACATAATTTAAAGCATTATCAATATCGGTGCCGCCACCCAATTGAGTAGCAAATAATAAATCTACAGGGTCACGCAAATCTTTAGTCAAATCCATTACCACTGTATCAAAAACAATCATTTGCGTTTTGACGGCAGGAATGCTCGCCATAACAGCACCAAAAATACTAGAATATACTACAGACCTATCCATAGAACCACTTTGGTCTACGCAAAGAATAATTTCCTTTAAAGCTTTACCCTTTCTTCCAAAACCGACAACATTATGCGGAATAATAGTTTTATACTCTTGCTGATAATGTTTCAAATTCAATTGAATAGTACGTTTCCAATTGATTTCATTATATTTTGGTCTATTATTCCTAACTGCTTTGCTTAAAGCGCCTTTTACGGCTTGTTGCATAGGCTGTTGGAGTTTCTCTAGCAAACTATCTACTACTTTCTGTACAACCATACGTGCCGTTTCTTTGGTTTTGGCAGGAATAGCATTTCGTAAAGCTACTAAAGTAGCCACTAAATTGACATCAGCTTCTAAAGTTTGCAAAAATTCAGGTTCAAAAAGCATACTTTCTAAGCCTAAGCGTTCGAAAGCATCTTTTTGCATAACTTGCACTACAGTAGTAGGGAAATATTTGCGAATATCGCCCAACCATCGATTAATTTTTGGTTTACTGTTGCCCAATCCACCGTTTTTGCTTCCTTCTTCCCGCTCATTAGGATTATCATACAACATGGACAAAGCTGCATCCATTTCTTGTAAATCCATACTAAATGCCAAAGCATCTTCATCTGATGCTGTATTTTCGCCTTTCCCCAAAATCAATCGCCACTTTTGCTCTATGGAAAGTGCATCTATCTCTGCTAAAGGTATATTACTCATAGCCAAAATTCTAATAAAATGTTTTTAAGGAAGGGGATTTTGTTTTTGTTTTTTTAGTGTTTATAAATCACACTATTGGCATGCATACCTGCACCTACAGCAGCAATAACAGCAGTTTCGCCTTTTTGGAAAGAATGACCTTCGATTTTGCCTTTCATAACCAAATCTATAAGTGTTGGCACTGTTGCCGCAGAAGAATTACCCAAAAATTGCACACAATAAGGCACTAAAGCATCAGAAATAGTAGGCGCTTGATATAAATCGGCTAATTTTTGTAACATAGCACGAATCATACGCTCATTAGCTTGATGCATAAAAAACTTATTAATATCATTTAAGTGCAAACCTGCTTTATCTAAAGTTGCTTTAATGGCACCTGGTACAGTTTCTAAACCATATTTGAATACGCTAGGTCCTTGCATTTTCACGAAAATATCATCACCTTTATCTGGATTTCTAGAAGTATTCATCGTCAAATACATAGACTTATCTAAAGCATCAGAAACTGATTTATGGGCAATAATACCTATAGGTTTATCGCTAGATACTGCTTCCAAAATCACTGCTCCTGCACCATCTCCAAAAAGCATACCATCTACATCATGTGGGTCTACTACTGTAGAGAGAATATCTGCACCAATTACTAAAGCACGTTTGGCATCGCCACTGCGCAAATAATAATCTGCTTGAATAAAAGCTTGTACCCAACTTGGACAACCAAATAGAATATCATAAGCCACACAATTAGAGTTTTTAATGCCTAAAAGATGTTTTACTCTAGCGGCCATATTTGGCAACATGTCAGTTTGTCTATGCGAATTATTACATACATTAGCAAAATTGTGTGCTACAATAATATAATCTAAAGTTTCGGGATTGATTCCGCTACTAGCAAGGGCATCTTGTGCAGCATAAAATGCTATATCTGATGTACCCATTCCTTTTTTCACATAACGTCTTTCTTCGATTCCGCTAATCTCCGCAAGTTTCTTTACAATTACACTAGTATCCTTAGGATTAGGAATACCTTGTGCTGTATAAAACTTATTTTCTAAAAAATCCGTATTAGTAATACGCTCCTCTGGCAAATAACTACCTGTACCTATTATATAACTATGAAGTGTCATAGGGCAATGTTGATAAATTGAAAAAAACCTCACTCCTATACTAGTATTCTAGCATGTTGAGTTATACAAATATAAAACTTTTCTGAGGAAATACCACTTTTCCCTATTTTTTATACAGATTCACTTATAAATAAACCAATTCTTCTTTTGTTATGTCAAGCCTATTCGAAACGCTTTTATACATTCATTCTTATTTAAGGTATTTAATTTTAGCATTAATTTTTATTGTCATTATCAAATCAATTATAGGTTGGTTGGGCAAACAAAATTTTACTAATTTAGATAATCAATTGAGCATAACGCTCACTACTTCTGCTCATTTTCAATTACTTTTAGGTATAATTTTATACTTTATGAGTGCAAAAGTTGCCTTCTCTGGCAATGTAATGGGCAATGCTTGGACACGTTATTGGACGGTAGAACATTTAGTCATTATGCTCATTGCTATAGTGTTAATTACCCTAGGTAGAGCAAGAAGTAAAAGAGCCAATAGCGATTTAGCAAAATTCAAAACTTTAACAATTTTTACGATTATAGCTTTAGTTGTTGTAGCCATAGGGATTATGCAAATTCCTGCCAATGATGCTAAAGATATTTTATATAAATCATTCTAATATTATTTTGGGCGAAACGGCTAGCAAAGCTATCCGTCGGGCTATACGCTCCAGCCGCCACCTTTGGTGTCGGCGTCCGCTGCTATCCCTTTCGCAGACCGTAGCGAGACACTAAAAAGGCGCAATTTTTTTAGTCTTTCATTCATTGTTTAACCTTTTACGAACAATGCTCGAAAAAGCCAATTCTTCAAAGAGAATTGGCTTTTTTATTTTTAAAAACAAATGCCATAGTCCCTTTCTTCTAAAAAAACACCCTAAGTATTTAAAAAAATGTTAATTTGCCCTTTAAATAAGTATCTACTTATAGAAGTTTCTGTATTTTTGTAAATTAAACCTCATTAAAATAATAGATAGCTAATAGCATGCAAAATCGCGATATACAAGCACTTCAAGAAAGAATTTCTTCAGAAAGCAAAGTTGTTCAAAAATTGCTTACAGAGACCTCTAAAGTAATTATTGGTCAAGAATATATGGTTGAGCGTTTGCTCATTGGTCTTTTGGCACAAGGACATATTTTATTAGAAGGTATGCCTGGTTTGGCAAAGACTTTAGCTATTAATACATTAGCCAAAGCGATTAAATCTAAATTTAATCGTATTCAGTTTACCCCAGATTTATTGCCAGCCGATATAGTTGGTACAATGATTTATAATCAAGCGCAAAATGATTTTAGTGTGCGCAAAGGTCCTATTTTTGCTAATTTCATTCTTGCCGATGAGATTAACCGTGCGCCAGCCAAAGTACAATCTGCACTTTTGGAAGCTATGCAAGAGCGTCAGGTAACCATTGGTAAAGAAACTTTCAAATTGGAAGAACCTTTCTTGGTATTGGCTACTCAAAACCCTATAGAACAAGAAGGAACTTATCCTTTGCCAGAAGCACAAAGCGACCGTTTTATGCTCAAAGCAAAAATCACTTATCCAAAATTTGAAGATGAGCGTCATATTATGCGTTTAAATATGGGTAGCGTAGCGGCTATTCCTATTGAGCAAGTAGCTACTACAGATGATATTTTGGCAGCCAGAAAAACAGTAAGAGAAGTATATATGGACGAGAAAATCGAACAATATATTTTAGATATAGTATTTGCTACACGCAATCCGAAAGATTATCAATTAGATAATCTTCAAGCCTTAATTTCTTATGGTGGTTCGCCACGTGCTAGTATCAATTTGGCATTAGCGTCTAAAGCTTATGCTTATTTGCAAGGTCGTGGCTTTGTATTGCCAGAAGATGTAAGAGCTATTGCCAAGGATGTATTGCGTCATCGTATTGGTTTAACTTATGAAGCGCAAGCAGAAAATGTATTCCAAGAAGATATAGTAGATACTATTCTTAATGCTATAAAAGTCCCTTAATTGTTTATGAACACTGCACCCGAAATACAGGATATACTCAAAAAAGTTCGCAAAATAGAACTTAAAACTAAAGGGTTATCCGCACAAATTTTCTCTGGTGGTTATCGTACTTCTTTCAAAGGAAGAGGTATGCTCTTCAGTGAAGTACGTCCGTATCAATATGGTGATGATGTTCGTAATATTGACTGGAACGTAACGGCACGTACAAGAGAACCACATGTCAAAGTTTTTGAAGAAGAAAGAGAATTAACATTTATGCTTTTGATAGATATTAGTGGTTCTACTTTCTTTGGTACAGATCAATTGGATAAACATGAATATACTACAGAAATTTTAGCCACTTTGGCATTTTCTGCGGCAAGCAATAATGATATGGTAGGTGCAATTTTCTTTAGCGATGAAGTAGAATTGTATATACCGCCTAAAAAAGGGAAAGACCATATTTTGCGCATAATACGCGAAATGCTTTTTATCAAACCGAAGCGAAAAGGCAGTGATTTGAATAAAGCTTGCAAGTATTTGACTAATGTAATTCAGAAGCGTTGTACAACTTTTATATTGTCGGATTTTATAGGGCAAGAAATGAATAATCCTGTAAAAGTAGCGGCAAAACTTCATGACCTTATTGGTATAAAAGTTTATGATCCACATGAAAAAGAATTGCCTGCTGTAGGTTGGTTGCCCATGGCAGATGCAGAAACAGGAGCAGTGATTTGGACAGATACTAATGATAAAAAAGTACGCCAAGCACATGAAAAGTTCTTTTCCGATAATCTCACTTATTTTGAACAAACTTTTGGAAAATATGGCGCCGATACGCTCACGCTTTGTACAACGGAAGCTTATCCTAAAATATTAATGAATTTCTTTAGAAATCGCTAATGACTTTTTAAAGAACAAATGCCATATCCCCTTTTCCAAAAAAAATAAAAAGTGCGTATAGACTTTATAATATTAATACTATGCTGAAATATTTTTTAGGGTTGTGCATGTTGCTATGGAGTAGTTTTTTTATGAATCTACTTTGGGCGCAAAATGCTACAGCCACTATACAAGTTCAAAATAGAGAAATCTTTATAGGTGACCATTTGAATGTAAATTGCATCATTTTAGCGCCTAATAATAGCGAAATAAAAGCTTTGGATTTGCCCGAGGCTTTGAAAAATGCAGGTTGGGAATTAATTGCCGCAGGCGAAACCACTAGCAGTGTAGTAGATGGTGCTAAAACGCAATTTATAATGCCGATTTTGGTAACCGCTTGGGAAGAAGGTAAGAAAGATTTGCCCGCTTTGACATTTGAAATTAATGGTAGAGGTACTATAGTTTCTAATACAGTCAATATAGAAATAAAATTGCCCCCAACAGTGAATGAAGAATATGTAGCAGATATAAAAAGTATTTATGTAGTAGAAACTTCATGGTTGGATTATTGGCCTTATTTTTTGATGGTAATAGGGAGTATTGCTTTAATTGTTTTATTGTATGTGCTTTACAAAAAGTATAAAGATGGCACATTATTTAAAAAAGCAAGCCTACCAAGCCCAGAAGAAGAGGCTTTGGCAGCATTGGAAGTATTGAAAAATTCGAAATTATTGGAAGAAAATAAAGTAGTAGATTATCATGCTCAAGCAGCTATGATTTTACGCACTTATATTTTTAAACGTAGTAAAATTGATACTTTACATCAAACCACGCATGCATTTTTGCCAAAAGTAAAACACCATGCATATTTCCAAAGCACAAGTGAAGCGATTAGTGAAGTATTAGATACTGCCGATTTAGTGAAATTTGCCAAAGCATCGCCTTTGCCAGCTGCACATACTTTCGCTGCCGATACTATAACGAATACGGTGCATACAGTAAAGCAAATACTTGAACAAGAGGCAGCCTTAAAAGCTGCACCAAAAAAATAATAGGAATTTATGTTTAATGTAGAATTTGCTAGACCTTGGGTTTTATTCTTTTTGTTGGTTTTGCCTATTATATTTTTTATATTGTATAGAATGCAGGCAAAGTTTTATCCAACAGTAAAATTTTCTTCCCTAGCTGGTGTAGCACAAGCAGCGCAACCATTGCGCAATAAATTTCGCTGGTTGCCCGATTTGTTTAGAACATTAGGTTTGGCAGCAATAATAGTTGCTTTAGCGCAGCCTCGTACAGCCTTAGATAGCGTTAATATAGAAACTGAAGGTATTGATATTATGTTATCGATGGACGTATCGAGTAGTATGCTAGCCCAAGATTTTGAACCCAATCGTTTGGAAGCTTCAAAAAATGTAGCCGCAGATTTTATCAGACGTAGACCAAATGATAGAATAGGTTTAGTTTCTTTTTCAGGAGAAAGTTATACGCGTTGTCCTTTGACTACAGATCAAGTTGTTTTATTAGAATTATTAGAAACCATGGAATGTGGTATGATAGCTGATGGTACAGCCATAGGTATGGGATTAGCCAATGCAGTAAAACGCTTGAAAGATAGTAATGCTAAAAGTAAAGTAGTTATTTTGCTTACAGATGGGGTTAATAATTCTGGTTATGCTACGCCAACGCAAGCAGCAGAAAGCGCATTAGAACATGGTGTACGTGTTTATACTATTGGTGTAGGTTCTATGGGCAAAGCACGTGCGCCTATAGCCTTAAACAATAGAAATGAATATATTTATGGCTGGACAGAAGTAGAAATAGATGAGATTTTATTGCAACATATAGCAGAAAAAACAGGCGGTCAATACTTCCGTGCTGTAGATATGCAAAGCTTAGAAGAAATCTATAATAAAATTGACCAACTCGAACGTTCTAAAATTGAAAGTACAGCAGTAAAACGCTATACAGAAAGATTTGGTACATGGGCTTTGTTTGGTTTTGTAATTTTGGCAGCAGGATATTTCTTAAAATTCACGGTGTTTAGATCTATTGTTAGCTAGATTTTAGCTAAGTTTATTATATTTATGCCCTTATTTAAATCGGAATAGAGAATAAACATTTTCTAATTTGGATTTAGATAAGGGCTTTTTAATGCTTTTTATTTTGAAAAAAGCGCGATAGCGCACCTTATCCCCTTTTCAAAAAAATAAACAAAGAAAAAAGAAATGAAAAATATTCAATTATATATAGCCACTGTAGTGCTGGCTTTTAGTTTGGGAAGTTGTATAAAAGATAGTAATCCGCCCATTCCAGCTTATATTCATGTGCCAAGTATGGAATTTATACTGAATAACCCTGCAACACAAGGTACAGCATCTCAAAAAATTACAGATGCTTGGGTAAGTGTGAATGATCAATTAATTGGGACAAATAATTTTCCTTGTACGCTGCCTTTTATGATACCAGAGGATTCTTTAGGCAAACCTTTGAAAATATCTATACGCCCAGGTATAGAAAATAATGGGGTATCGAATAAAAAATATGATTATCCGTTTTTTGAGCCTTATATAGAATATAGAGTTTTGGAACAAGGAAAAGTAGATACAGTTTATCCTACAACGCATTATTCGGCGGCTACACGCATTATTTTGGTAGATGATTTTGAAGGTGCAGGGGTACAAATTGGTATGGATATGGATAGTTCAATGGCAACTTTTATAGAAAAATCTACAGAAGATGTATTTGAAGGTACTTATTCTGGCAAAATTGTAGTAGATACCAATACAAGAGTAATGAGCACGGCAACAGTACGTAGTTATTCGGATATACAAGATGCTAATGCTTCAGCTGTATATTTAGAATTAAATTATAAAACAGAATTACCTATTAATATAGGTATAGTTTCTTATAAAGGTGCAGATAGCTTAATTTCTATAATTGGAGGGGTAAACCCAAGAGATCATTGGAATAAGATTTATTTCAACTTTACAGAAAAAGTGTATTCGTTGAATGCAGATAGATATAAAGTATTTTTAGAAGTTACCAATACTAGCAATAAACCAGACCCTAAAGTATATGTAGATAATATTAAATTACTACATTTCTAAAATAAATAAATTACCAAGCCTCAGCATCGTCTTCATCGATACGCTGAGGTTTTTTTTTATACTCTAATCTTGTCATAGCTTTTTGTTTTTCTCTTTGCCAAACTAATTGTGCAATAATAGCAGCACGTTCTTGAGTAGAAGTAGCATTAGCACAAGCTTCCATGACTTTTCTTTCCGATACGTCTAATTGATAGAGTAAGGCAAAAAGCCTTTCTGTAGCTGTATCTAGCATTAAAGCTATAGTTTGAGTAAGGGCTTGCAATAAAGTTGTTTCGGTAATATTTTCTTTAATTATAAGCTCAAAGTTTTTAGAAACTAAAGCACCTGCTTCCGATAAAATTTCTTTACTTTTATCCATAATTTTTATATAACATATTTAAAAAAAACAATTATCTTGAAAAACATATACTCCTACTCTTTTGTGATATGGTGCAGCTTATTTTTAAGCTTAGGCAGTTGTCAGCCCAAAGTAGGTACAGCCAGTAGTAATAACGATAATGCGGCATTATCTTTAGAACAAAGAAACAAAACTTTAGAAGCCTTAAGCTTAAAAAGTAGTAAAAAGCCTATACATGATAGTCTTTCTAGTGAAGAAATAGCTTTACTAGAACATGGTGATATTATTCTACGCAAAGGTTATGGATTAATTAGTGATTTGATTGCTATTTTATTGGAAGAAGAAAATACAGTAACACATTGCGGTTTTGTAATAAAGGATAGTTTACAACCCAATAAAATAAAAATCTTACATATATTGAGTGAAGGGGAACATGATGGTATGTTGCTAGAGCCTTTAGAAACTTTTATACTAGATAGTCAAGAGAATTCTTTGGCAGTAGTAAGAGCTAATTATCCTGCAAACATTAGAGCAGCAGTAGTAAATGAGGCATTAAAATTTCTAGCAGCTAAAATCCCTTTTGATATGGCATTTGATGATAGCGATTCTACTGCTTATTACTGTTCTGAAATGGTAAGAAATGCTTTTATGCCTGTGATAGGTAAAGATATTTTGCCAGAAAGAGTAATTAGAATAAATAAAGAAGGTACTACAATGAAAAACTTTTTTAATGAAGAGAATTTCACCGTAGTACTTAATCATAATACGAGAAATCTTAAATAAATACTAAAGCCACTACTAAAATAATATCAGTAGTGGCCTTTGTACTCTTCTTATCAATAAAATAAACTTAATATATAATTACTTAGTTTAGATTCCTTATATTAGGAAACTATATATTAGATAGCTTTCCATGTACCATCTATAAAAACTGAAATTTCGCCATTTTCAGCAATTTGGATTTTTTTGTATTTTAAAGCAACAACATGTTGTCCTTGCTCATTAATTACGCCATACATTTTATTTTTAGAAACAATAGCATAACCATTGGCATCAAAATCACTTACTGAATCATAAGTATCATAAGTAATTTTTTGACCTTGTTTGTTTACAAAAAACCAACCAGTACTATTTTTTACAGCAGCATAGTTATTTTTGAATAAACGAATATCATCGTATTTAGGTGTAATAATTGTTACCTTTTGACGGTTTACGAAACCATATTTACCATTTTTGGTAATTACAGCCATACCTTCACTATAAACAGAAGTATTTATAGGTGTTTCAATATCTAAAACATTGCGCTCTGTAGCTTTTAGACCTTCGATAGGATTAGCAGCAACTAAATTATTAGACATTGAAGCAATGAATAACATAAAAGCTAAGAATAATTTTGAGCGTTTCATGATAGCGTATATTTTGGATGTATTAGAAATTAATCTTTTTGATGAATTATAAAATTGATTATTGTTATCAATTATTTATACTGCAAAAATACAACTAAAGTTGCCCTTAAAGCAAATTCTATCGACCAACGAGAAGTGAAATTCGACTAAAATTATATTTTTATTTATAAAGTATAGTGCTATTTTAAAAAGGATTTTTTTAAAATTTTGTATTTATGAAAGTAAATAAAAAAGGAATACAAAGTCAGCTTAAAAACAAAATATAATTTTACATAAAATAATAATAC
>X137_Gaur__coassemble_120_pt1 | contig 22751 bp, 9 predicted proteins | sample X137_Gaur__metabat2_high_PE_006 | metagenome-assembled genome bin X137_Gaur | reverse complement strand
CTATTATATTTAATATATAATAAGGTCTTTTTTTATTGTCTAAAAATGAAAAAGAAGAATTAAATTCTTAAAAAAAATAAAAAATGCTGTCCTTTTTTTTTCTTATCAATAATTAATGTAACTTTGAAAAAAGTATAATTCTTAAATTCGAAAGTATTTTGCTGAAGTTTTTTTTAGTTTTATATTTTACTATCTTTTAATTCGGACTTATTTTAAATTTAATATTTATTCTATTATAATGGAAATTATAATTATTCTATTACTAACATTACTAAACGGTTTATTCTCCCTTTCAGAAACCGCTTTAGTTTCTTCCAAAAAGACAAAGTTAGAAACTGATGCTAAAAAAGGGAAAAGTGGAGCAGCCGCTGCTTTAAAATTATTAGAAGACCCAGAACAGTTTCTTTCTGCTATACAAGTAGGTATTACACTCATTGGTATTATTTCTGGTGCTTTTGGTGGAGCTGCTTTATCAGATGATTTAGAAGGTGTATTGTTAGGCACAGGAATGTCTCAAGTACTAGCAGAGCAATTAGCTATGCCAATAGTTGTTTCTTTGATTACTTATATTTCTATTGTAGTAGGAGAATTGGTACCTAAAACTATTGCTTTAAATAATCCTGAAGGCGTTGCTACATTAGTAGCCCCTATTATTAGAATATTTACAATTATTACTTATCCAATTGTAAAATTACTGACAGTAAGTACACGTATTTTACTCAAAATTCTTTTCATTAAAGATACTGGCGAACAACCTATTTCGGAAGAAGAATTGCGCATGATGATTAAGCTTGCCAATAAGCAAGGTACATTAAAAAATAAGGAAACAGAAATGCTTCAAAACATGTTGCGTTTTGAAGATAGAAAAAGTGCTTTATTAATGACGCCTAGAGCAGATATTGTGTGGATTGATAAAAATGAATCTATAGAAAAAGTAAAGCAAATTATTCAAGAGCATGGTTATAATAAATACCCTGTTTATGATGCAGAAGAAGACCATATTATAGGTGTATTCCATATTAAGGATTTTTATAGAAGATATGAAGAAGCAGACTTTTCTTTAGAAAAAATTACTTATCAACCTTTATATATTCCTCGTACTAGTACAGCAATTAAGGTATTAGAAACTTTCGTAAAACAAAAGAATTATTTTGGTGTAGTAGTAGATGAATATGGGCATTTTGAAGGTATTGTTACACAACATGATTTATCTGAAAATATTTTTGGCGATATGCCTGATATTGATGATATTGATGAACCAGATGTAATTACTCGCGAAGATGGTTCTTATCTCATTGAAGGCTCTGCCGCTTATGAAGATATTATAGAATTATTAGGATTAGAAAATCAATTAGATAAAGATGCACATGAAACCATTAGTGGTCTTATTTTAGAGCATTTAGGTAGAATTCCACAAGCTGGAGAGTTTATTGATATTTTAGATTATCGTTTCGAAATTGTAGATATGGATGGCTTGCGAATTGATAAATTATTGGTAAAAAAAAATAACTAATTCCTTATAAAAATATAAACCCAGTGTACAAAAGTCGTACACTGGGTTTTTTTATTATTTCAAGTTCATATAAATATCAACTCTACGATCATTAGCATTATCTTTTTGAGTGCCATTTTCAGGGTCTGAAGCCCCTATAGGAATCAATTCTATATTTTCAATGCCTTTACTTACTAAGTATTGACGTACAGCTATAGCACGTTGTGAAGATAATCTTTGATTTGCCTCTGCGCTACCTTTTGTACTAGCTCTACCATAAAGATAAATAGTGCTAGATTTATGCTTTTGTAAAGTAGGCAACATAGCATCTAAATCTGTTTTAGCATTTGTAGTGAGGGTAGATTTGCCTTCAGCAAAATAAATACTTCCCATACGTTTATAATCTACTGTTTGCGCATCTAATTTTTTACGAATTTCTTCTAATTCTTTTTGATGTGCTTCTATTTGTGCTTGTTGTTTTTTGTTTAAAGCTTCTTGTTCTGCAAGACGTTTTTGCATATCGCTTTGATTGTTTTCCAAATCAGTATTTTTCTTTGTCTGTTCATTTAAGTTTTGAGACATTTGATTTTGGTTAGCTTTGGTTGCCTGCAATTCGTCCATGAGCATTTGCATACGTTCTTCTTCTGCTTTATTTTTCTGCTTACCAAATTTGTAAGTTACCATTAATTCGTGTTGAGAACCAAGGCTAGTATTTTGTGCTTTACTCAAACCTAAATCCGCTGTATAAGCAAAGAAAATACGTTCTTTAATTTGTAATGCAAAAGTACCCATAAGGGCAGAAGTGGCAGTGTTCGTATTGCTAGAGCGATAGCCTACACCAAGATATAAAAACTGTCTCCAATTGAAGAGTAAATTAGCTTCTGCTTGCACAGGCAAACCTTTAATAAAACGAGCCATTACAGTAGGTGCAAAACCAAACTCGCCCATCTTAATTTCTTCATAAGAAACAGTAGCTAGAAAGTGACGTGCTAAAGTGAAATCTGTATAAGAATCATTATTGGCATTGAGATACTTTACGCTATTGCCTAAGCCTTGCAACATTGCCAAACCAACATTCAATTTTTGATTGAAATTATAGTTCAAACCTAAGCTAAAATCGATTGTAGTTCCTGTATTTGCGCTAGGCAAAAGTTGTGGGTCATTAGGATTAGAAACTTGTGCTTCTGCTACATTCAAACGTTGATTGAGCGCACCTAAAGAAATACCGCCAGAAAGTCTATGTTTCTCTGCTAAAGGTAAGTGATAAGACACGGTAGCCAAACCACCTACTTTATTAATAATATGCATTTTATCCGAGTAAATCATACCACCAAAACCTAAGCGAGAATCGCTAATAGGCGTTTCTCCAAGAAGCATTCCTGTAACTGGAGAATTGGGCATATTAACCCATTGTTTTTTGAAATTTACACTGATAGAACCATGATTTTTTTCTCCTGCACGTGCTGGATTCAATAAATATGGATTGTAAATATAGTGATTCATTACTGGCAATTGTTGTGCATAAGTTGCTGCCGAAAGTAATGAAAATGTAGCTATACTTAAGACCTTTTTAGAAATATTAAAAGGCATATTGTTTTAAATAATTTTTGTGTAGTGAAGGACTAATTTTTTGCTAAATGATGGAGTATTTTTTGGGCGAAATGCAAGTGTACATTTTTGCACACTTGCATCGGGCTATTCGCTCCAGCCAACACCTAAAAAGGTGGCGGCGTCCGCTGCTATCCCTTTCGCTAAAAAGGTATTTTTTTATGAAAAAAGCGCGAAGCGCACCATAGTCCCTTTCCCAAAAAAAATAATAAAATATTAACGCTTAATGGTAATTGCGCCACGATGTTCTACGCCATTTTCTTCCACTAATACATACCAATAAGTACCATCAGCTAAAGGCGTGCCATTGTGTGTACCATCCCAATCATTATTATAATTTTCGGTGCGTAATACTTCAAAGCCAGCACGAGAATAAATCGTTAATGTATAATTACCAATGTGTTGTAGATTACCAATTTCCCAAGTATCATTAATACCGTCACCATTTGGTGTAAATAAATCAGTAAATACTAAAACTTCATCCGCAACAACATTAATGAGCATATTGCGCTCTACCATACAACCATCATTAGAATAGATTTGTACTTTAAAATCAAAAGTGCCTAAATCTCTACCCGAAAATACAGGATTAGAAATACTTGTATGTGATAAATAAGCTATATCACCAGTCCAATGATAAGTAACACCACCAGTAGCATTCAATTGTACATTATTGCCCTGAATAATAGTAGTATCATTCGTAAGCGTAGCATTATCAATAGTTAAAATATTCACCTCTGTAGAAATAGCCGCAGCGCAACCGCCTACAGTAATTTCAACACTATAAGTACCAGCATTTTCGCGTGCAAAATTGCTAATAGTATTTTCTCTATCTGTACTTGTAAAACCATTAGGACCAGTCCATTCATAGCTAGCATCAAAAATCACTGGAACCATTAAATTTAAAGTACCAAATTCACAAATAGGACCATTGCTAGCAATGAAGAAAGAATTTGGATTAGGATTAACATTAACTAAAGTAGCTACAGTATTAGAAATACAACCATTTGCATCTGTTACGAAAACATTATAAACACCTTGATGTCTAGTTTCTCTAACATTATTAATGGTAACATTTCTATCATTACTTGTAAATCCATTAGGACCATTCCAAGTATAAGTAGCATTAGCCCATTCAGGAGCAGTAAGCGCCATATCTTCCCCTTCGCAAAGAGGACTATTAGATAGAATTGTACCTGTATAATTTGGTTTAGGCATTACTATTACTTCAGTTGTAGCCGGTATAGAAGTACAATTGCCTAATGTCATTACTACACTATAAGTGCCAGCTTGTGCAGGTGTAATTTCGTCTAAGAAAATTGTTTGTCCCATTTGTTCAAAACCATTAGGGCCAGTCCATAAATAACTAGCACCATTTACAGGAGAAGCTTGTAATACTACATCTTCACCTTCACAAACAGGGCTATCATTCGTTGCTACTGGAGCATTTGGTAAAGCATTTACTACTGTTCTAATAGGTGTCATTTCAGAAATACAAGCACCATTATTAACGGCAACATAGTAAATGAAATTACCATTACCTAAATCTGTTACTGTGAAATCAGCATTCGGTAAAGGTAAAGAATCAATAGCTACAAAGTTATTATCATATAAAATGAAAGTACCTATACCTGTAGTAGATGCACTAATAATTAAGTCTTCACCTTGACAAATATTATTACTTGTTACTACTGGTGGTCTTGGTACTGCATTTACTTCTACTTCAACCGCTGTAATAGTGCTTAAGCAACCATTAACATCGGTATCTTGTACATAGAAAGTAGTATTTTGAGCTAAAGGCGCAGTAGTTAAAGTATTGCCAGTTGCAATTTGATTATTAGCATTAGCATCTTCAAACCAAGTTAAGTTATTACCAATAGCAGAAATAGTAGCAGGTTGACCAATACAAATAGTATCAGTAGTTGCTAAAGGAGCATTAGTTAAAGGTTGAACAGTAATAGTAGCAATAGTTATATCACTTTGACAATTATTATCCATGCTTACTACAAAGTACTGAGTAGTAGCATAAAGAGCAGGCGTAATAAAAGTATTGCCAGTAGCGATTTGATTAGTTAAAGCTGCATCGCTAAACCAAACTAAATTAGTGCCATTGGCAGTAATAGTAGCTGTTTCACCATTACAAATAGTATGATTTGTAAGAGTAGGTGTATTAGCTGTTGCCTTAATATTAGCCGTTACAGTAGTTAAAGGCGAAATACAATTACCATTATCAACAGCTACAAAGAAAGTATAACTACCACTAGCTAAACCAGAGATTTGAAAGTTAGCATTCGGTAAAGGCAAAGTATCAATAGCATTATTATTTTCATCAAATAATATGAAATTACCATTACCAACAGCTAAAGCATTGATAATTAAATCATCACCTTGACAAACATCGTTCGCTATAGCTTGTGGCATTTGCGGTACTGCATTTACTTCTACTTCAACCGCTGTAATAGTGCTTAAGCAACCATTAACATCGGTATCTTGTACATAGAAAGTAGTATTTTGAGCTAAAGGCGCAGTAGTTAAAGTATTGCCAGTTGCAATTTGATTATTAGCATTAGCATCTTCAAACCAAGTTAAGTTATTACCAATAGCAGAAATAGTAGCAGGTTGACCAATACAAATAGTATCAGTAGTTGCTAAAGGAGCATTAGTTAAAGGTTGAACAGTAATAGTAGCAATAGTTATATCACTTTGACAATTATTATCCATGCTTACTACAAAGTACTGAGTAGTAGCATAAAGAGCAGGCGTAATAAAAGTATTGCCAGTAGCGATTTGATTAGTTAAAGCTGCATCGCTAAACCAAACTAAATTAGTGCCATTGGCAGTAATAGTAGCTGTTTCACCATTACAAATAGTATGATTTGTAAGAGTAGGTGTATTAGCTGTTGCCTTAATATTAGCCGTTACAGTAGTTAAAGGCGAAATACAATTACCATTATCAACAGCTACAAAGAAAGTATAACTACCACTAGCTAAACCAGAGATTTGAAAGTTAGCATTCGGTAAAGGCAAAGTATCAATAGCATTATTATTTTCATCAAATAATATGAAATTACCATTACCAACAGCTAAAGCATTGATAATTAAATCATCACCTTGACAAACATCGTTCGCTGTAGCTTGTGGGGCTAATTCTACATTATTTACAATTACTTCAATATTTCTTGCCTCACCTATACAGCCAAAAATATTAATTTGACGCAAATAATAATTGGTATTTTCAAATAATCTTGGTGTTACGAATGTTTGTCCTCTGCCTAATTCTAAATTACCATTTGCATCAGCAAACCAAACCATAATAGCATTATTATTTGAAGCTGTTAAAGTTGCAGTTTCGCCAGCACAAATAGTATCTGTAGTATAATTAGTAGTTAAACCTAATACAGGGTGTAAAGATGCAGTTACAGTACTTACTTCACTTTTGCAATTATCATTAATACTAACTACATAATAAGTTGCACTACTGTTTAAGCTTGGAATATGAAATTCATTGCCTCTATTTACTTCTTGTGTAAGTCTAGAATCGCTATACCAAACTAAATTCGTGCCTGTTGCTCTAAGTGTAGCGGCTTGCCCTTTACAAACAGTATGATTACTTACATTTGGTCTAGCTATAGTATGATTAATAGTAGCGTCTAATTTTGTAAGTGGAGATTTACAAGTGCCATTATCAACTTCAAGGAAAAATGTATGATTTCCATTGTCTAAACCAGCTATAGCAAAATTTGCATTCGGTAAAGGTAAAGTCTGAATTAAAACATTATTACTATTATAAAGTAAAAAGTTTCCTGTGCCAACCGATACAGCATTGATTTTTACTGTATCATTAAAGCATTCTGTATGTACAGTTGCTGTAGGTGCTTGGGGTAATGTATTGACTATAACAGCTACAGGTGCTAACGGACTAATACAACCATTTGCATCTGTTTGCTGTACATAATAAGTTGTATTTTGTGTCAATACATTTGTTATTAATGTAGTGCCATTGGCAATTGGATTAATAGCATTATTATCTTCAAACCAAGCTAAATTGTTACCACTTGCATTCAATGTTGCAGTTTCGCCAGCACAAATAGTATCTGTTACTATACTAGGCACACTTGGTAAATTATCTACACCTACATTTACTATTGAAATATCACTAGCACAATTATTTTCTGTATTGATTACAAAATAACTAGTATTGGTATTGAGATTAGGAGTAGTAAAAATATTACCTGTATGTACCAAATTTATTAAATTGACATCGCTAAACCAACTAACATTATTACCACTTGCTTCAATTGTAGTGCTATTGCCACTACAAATATTACTAATTGGGTTAATAATAGGAGCTACTTTAGCTTTTACCTCAACAGTAGTATTAGCCGAAAAAGTTATAACACCATTGTCTTCAATTACTACTTCAAAATAATGGACACCAACAGGCAAATTCGCAATTTGGAAATCATGATTAGGTAATATACCAGTGCCTATAGTTGAACCATTTACATCTTTTAAAATAAATTCTCCAGATAAAGCAGTTGTATTGGCATTAATTAAAACCGTATCACCTTCACAAACAGCATTAGCAGTCAATACTGGTGTACTATTTATGAGAAAGGGAGTATGGTTTTTGTTTTTTAAGTCATGGAAAATGCCTTTATTCCAAGAAGCTTGATGCTTAGCATAATCAAAAGTTTGATTTAGCTTGTTTTCATGTTTAATAAATGTATCAAAAGGGGCTAATAAAGGGGTAGCTTTAGCTGTGGAGACAAGACTCCAAAGTGCCAGCATAGGTATCCCTAACCGATGAAGCATAGACTTCTTCATTGCTGTTTTGTGTAATGTTAAAAATTATAAAATAAAATATTATAATACTATACTCCTCTGTATAGTACCAATTATCGCTTAGCGTTTTATAAGAATGCCAGATAGTTAGTTTTAAGAAATAGGCGTTTTTAATATATAGGGTTTTATGAATCTATACCTTAACTTGTATGTATACAAGCCATTTATTTTTTAAATAGGTTTATAAATAATGTATGCCCTTTCAACATTGAAAAGTTTAAAAAAATTCCCGCCAATGCATAAAAAAAGCCTAGTATACTTTTTTTTCGTATACTAGGCTTTGATAATCAATGAATTATCGAATTAAAATTATTTTATATAAATATCTACGCGTCTATCATCAGGATTATCCTGATTAGTACCATTTGAAGGGTCTGATGCGCCTACAGGTATAAGTTGAATATTATTCAAACCTTTTGAAAGCATATATTGTCTTACAGCTACAGCACGTTGTAAAGATAAACGTTGATTAGTTTCCATATTACCTTTAGTGCTAGCACGACCATATAAATAGATGGTAGAATTAGCATGTTCTTTTAATGTAGGCAACATAGCTTCCAATTCTTTTATTGTAGCTGTAGTTAATTCAGATTTACCTTCTGCAAATTGAATACTACCCATACGTTTGTATTCGCTAGCGCGATTATCCAATTTTTTGCGAATTTCTTTCAACTCTTCTTCATGTTTATCCAACATGACTTGTTGTTCTTGATTCAAAGCTTCTTGCGCTGCTAATTGTTGTGTCAATTGATTGTTGATTGTTTTTTGTTCTTCAATAAATTGAACATTTTGTTTTTCTAGCGTTTCTGTGCGTTGAATATTTTCGGAAAGACGCTTCTCAATAATTTGTTGGTCTATTTTGCTTTGTTCTAATTGTTCGGCAATGGCTTTCATTTGTTCTTCTTGCGCTTTGTTATTTTGTTTGCCAAAGCGATAAGTAACCATTACTTCATGTTGCGAACCTAAACTTGCATTTTGTTTAGCATTAATACCAAAATCAGCAGTATAAGCAAAGAATAAACGCTCTTTTACTTGTACGCCAAATGTAGCCATCATTGCAGCAGTAGCCGTATTAGTATTGCTAGAGCGATAACCTACACCGAGATATAAGAATTTTTTCCAATCAAATAATAAATTTACTTCAGCCTGTATAGGCAAGCCCTGAATGAAACGACCCAATACAGTTGGTGTAAAACCAAATTCGCCCATTTCTATGCCTGTATAAGAAGCTGTAGCTAGAAAATGACGAGATAAAGAATAATCTGTATAAGTACCATTATTGACATTCAAGTATTTGATATTATTACCCAAACCTTGCAACATAGACAAACCAATATTTAATTTATTGTCTAAGCTATAATTCAAACCTATACTAAAATCTACAGTTGTACCTGTATTCGCACTTGGAATTAATTGAGGGTCATTAGGATTTTCAACATGAGCATCGCTTACGCTCAAACGCTGATTTAAGGCACCTAAAGAAATACCACCCGACAAACGATGTCTATCCGCCAAAGGCAAATGATAAGCTACAGAAGCCATACCGCCAATTTTGCTTAATACATGCATTTTGTCCGAATAAATCATACCGCCAAAACCCAAACGAGAATCACCCATAGGACCCTCTGCTAGCAATGCGCCTGTAATTGGCGAATTAGGCATATTAACCCATTGCTTTTTGAAATTTAAGCTAATAGAACCCGTTTCTTTTTCGCCAGCACGCGCAGGGTTTAATAAATATGGATTATAAATATAGTGATTCATTACAGGCAACTGTTGCGCATAACTAGTCGCAGCTACCAAAGAAAATGCCGCTATACTTAAAACCTTTTTAGAGAAATGAAAAGGCATATTTTAAAGTTGTTTTACTGTTCAATAACGGATTTAAAAATATAAGCACAATATTTAATTTTTTTTGGGGCGAAATGCAAGTGTGCAAAAATTAATTGCACACTTGCACCGGGCTATTCGCTCCAGCCGCCACTTTTGGTGTCGGCGTCCGCTGCTATCCCTTTCGCTGCTAAAGGAGAAAAACTTTTATAAACAAAAGCCATACTCCCTTTCCCAAAAAATAAAATAATGATTAACGCTTGATAGTTACTGCACCACGATATTCAGCTGCAGCATGTTCTGGCGCTTCATCAATTTGAAGTACATACCAATAAGTACCATCAGGTAAAGCTTTACCATCTCTAGTACCATCCCAATCATTCATATAGTTTTGAGTACTCAATACTTCAAAGCCTGCACGAGAATAAATTGTTAGCGTATAACTTCTGAAATTTGATAAATTACCAATCATCCATGTATCATTAATACCATCGCCATTTGGCGTAAATAGATCAACAAATACAGGATTTTGGCTGCCTTTTACATGAATAGTTACTGAACGTTGTACTGTACAACCGCTCATATTACCAATTTCAACATTATAAGTAAAATCGCCTATTTCTATAGCTTGGAAAGTAGGATTAGGACTATTTGAATTGGTTAAATAATCCATATGGCTACCTGTCCATTGGTATAATGCACCACCAGATGCACCTAATAAAATTCTATTACCTTGCTCTATAGATGTATCATTCATAATTTGAGCATTTGGTGCAGGTGTTACTGCCACTTCTGTACTAATTGTAGCTATACAACCACGTACATCAATTTCAACTTCATAAATACCAGCAAAATTTTGCGTTACATTCGTAAATGTAGTAGAGCGGTCTGTACTAGTAATACCATTAGGACCATTCCAACGATAAGTAGCGCCAAATACAGCAGGTACCATTAAGTTTAAAGTTCCATTTTCACAAACTGGGCTATTGCTCATTGCAAAAATAGAAGAAGGAATAGCATTAATATTGACTAAAATAGTAATAGGATCAGATACACAACCATCTGCATTCGTAGCCAAAACAGAGAATACACCTTGATGTGCATCTTCATTAACATTGTTTATGGTTAAGTTAGGACCAGTTGCAGTAAAGCCATTAGGACCTCTCCAAGTATAAGTAAAGCCATCTTCTAATGGTGCTGCTAATGATAAAGTTTCGCCTTCACAAAGTGGACTATTAGAAGTAATAGCACCAGTGTAAACTGGTTTAGCTAAAACATTTATTGTAGTGCTTGCTGATGCAGAGAAACAGTTACCTACATTAGCTATAACAGTATAAACACCATTCATTGTATGCTCTACATTGTCTAAGAATACTGTTTGACCATTTTGTGCAAAACCATTAGGACCTGTCCAGGTATAAATAGCACCTGCTACAGAAGTAGCTTGTAAAACAATGCTTTCACCTTCACAAGAAGGACCATCATTATATGCTGTAATAGTTGCAGGCGCTGCATTTACACGTACTTGAATAATTGCGGCATCAGAAATACAGTTATTATCAACTATTGCTGTATAAATATGTGTACCAGTAGTTAAAGCAGGAATACTTACTGTAATGGTTGGTTGAGTGCTAGACATTGTACCACGACCAACTTCTGTATTATTATTATTGTAGAAAATAATAGTGCCATTACCATTGCCTGTAGCTGAAAGTATAGCATTTTGACCTTCGCAAATTTCTATAGGTAAAACGCTAGGAGCAGCAATATTATTAGTTACTGTAAGACGTACAGTAGCTAAAGCACTTGTACAACCATTAGCTCCTAATTCTCTTACATAATAATTAGCCGATTGATTAGCATTGTTAATAGTTAATGTAGAACCTGTAGCAATTTGATTTAAAGCAGATGCATCATCATACCATGCTAAAATACCTGTACCAGTAGCCATAGCCGAAAGTGTAGCCGTTTGATTGTAGCAAACAGTTGATGGCGTAGTTGTAGGTGCAGCTATAGTAGATTCAATATTTACAGTTACTATAGTTGCTACACTTTGACATCCTGTTCTACTTTCGCTAGTAACATAGAATATAGTAGTATTCGTAAGTGCTGTAGTAACAAATGTATTGCCTGAAGCTACTTGGCTAGTCAATGCAGCATCTGTATACCAACGAATACCTGTACCTGTAGCCGTAAGCGTAGCATTTGTATTCGGACAAATAGTAGTATTGTTAGCAATAGGTGCGCTAGGAATAGCATTTACTATTGCATTTACAGCAGCTAGATTAGAAATACAAGTACCGTTTTCAATACCTACATAGAATACATGATTGCCTGGGTTAGGCGCAGTAATAGTATAATTAAACATAGGGGCAGTACCTCTACCTAAAATATTCATATTACTATCATAGAAAATGAAATCATTATTAGTACTTGTTAGTGCTGTAATGATTAAATCTTCTCCTTCACAAATAGTATTTGCGCTTGCTGAAGGTGCTTGTGCAATTGGTTCTACCATTACAGTAATGGCTGTAATATTGCTCATACAACCAGATGTGCTTACTTCACGTACAAAATAAGTAGTAGTTTGATAGAGTATAGGTGTAGTGAAACTTGTACCTGTTGCAATTTGCATGTTAGCATTAGCATCAGCAAACCAAAGTATAGTACCACCATTATTACTTGATGTAAGTGTTGTTGCTGTATTAGCACAAATTGCAGCATTGTTTACAATTGGTGCGCTTGGTAAAGCTTCTATAGTAACATTTACTATACTTGCAGTACTTGTACAGCCTTCTCTAGAATCGCTAGTAACATAATAAGTAGAATTGTTTTGTAAAGCAGGTGTTACAAAAGAATTGCCTACAGCCACTTGATTAGTTAAAGCTGCATCAGCATACCAACGAATACTTGTACCAGTAGCAGAAAGTGTAGCATTTGTATTTGCACAAATAGTAATATCTGTAGTTATAGGTGCTATAGGTCTAGTATTTATAGTAACATTTACAGTTTCTAAATTAGAAATACATGTACCATTATCAACACCTACATAGAAAATATGATTACCTGCACTAAAACCAGTAATAATATGATTATAAGAAGGCGTAGTGCCTGTACCAATAATATTCATATTGTTGTCATAGAAAACAAAGTTACCATTTACATTGCTTAAAGCTGTAAGTATTACATCTTCACCTTCACAAGCAATAGTAGCTCTTACTGAAGGAGCTTGTATTGTAGGTTCTACAGTTATAGTCACTGGTATAATATTACTTAAACAACCTGTAGTACTCATTTCACGCACAAAATAAGTAGTATTTTGATAAAGTGTAGGAGTAGTGAAAGTAGTACCTGTTGCAATTTGTAAGCTAGCACTTGCATCAGTAAACCAAAGTGTAGTGCCACCATTATTGCTAGCTGTAAGTGTAGCAGATTGATTTGTACAAATAGTAACTGGTGTTATAACAGGTGCATTAGGTAAAGCTTCTATATTTACTTGAAGTGTTGTTAGAGCACTTGTACAACCTTCTCTAGATTCACTAGTAATATAATATGTAGTTGTATTTGAAAGAATAGGTGTACTGAAGGCATTTCCAGCTGCCACTTGATTAGTTAAAGCTGCATCATCATACCAACGGATACCTATACCACTAGCATTTAGTGTTACATTTGTATGAGCACAAATAGTAGTATCATTTACTATAGGTATTTGTGGTGTAGCATATACTGCTACATTTACTGTAGTAAGACTAGAAATACAAGCACCATTATCAATACCTACATAGAAAGTATGATTAGCAGCACTAAGACCAGTAATAATATGATTATAAGAAGGTGTTGTACCTATTGCTATATTATTCATATTGTTATCATAGAAAATAAAATCACCAGTACTTGAACTACTTGCATTAATGATTAAATCTTCGCCTTCACAAATATTTTGAGCTATAGCTATAGGTGCTTGTGGTGTAGGTTGAACAACTACTGTTACATTTGAAATTGGGCTGAAACAACCATTTGCATTTTCTTCACGGAAGAAATAAGTAGTAGTTTGAAATAGATTAGGGGTATTGAAAGTTGCACCTATGCCAATTTCCATTGTAGTTGTAGGTTCTGAATACCAACGTACAGTACCACCATTGTGATTGGCTGTAAGGGTTGTAGATTCATTATTACAAATAGTATCACCTATAGCTAAAGGAGCATTAGGTAAAGCTTCAATACTTACTGTTACATTTGCTGCTGTACTTGTACAACCATTCGTATTTGTACTAGTAAAGTAGTAAGTAGTATTTGTTGTAAGTATAGGTGTAGTATAATTATTGCCTGTAGCAATTTGATTATTTAAAGCTGCATCAGCATACCAACGAATACCAGTGCCTGTTGCTGTTAATGTAGCTGTCATATTGGCACAAATAGTAAGAGGACTAGCAGATGGCATAGTTGGTATATCATTTATACGTACAGTAAGAGGTGCTCTTTCTGAAGCACAACCATTTACAATTTGTTCAGCATAAAAAATATGAACACCAGAAGCCATAGTCCCTGCATCAAAAGTATTTCCTGTACCAATAGGCGTTGTAGCTGTTGGGGTATTATACCAATTGATAGTGCCACCTTGAGCAATAGCAGTTAAAATAACATTTTCATTGGCGCAAATATTTAAATCTCTTACGCTAGGTGCTAAAGGACGAGGATTAACTACAACAGGTATAGCTGCTAAATTTCTACTACAAGCAGCTGCACCTAAACTAGCATAAAATACAGTGTTTTGTGTAAGTGGGGCTGTTGTAAAAGTTGAGTCAGCGCTAGATTGTAATACAATTTGTCCAAGAGGGTCTTCAAAGAAAGTAATTAAATTGGCTCCATTAGGATGTGCTGTAATTGTTGCAATTTCACCTTGGCAAATAGTATCACCTGTGATTTGAGGTGCATTACCGCTTGCTGAAACAATAAAGCTAAAGTATACAGGTATGGACCAACCACAACAATTATCTCTAACACGTAATCTCACATGATAGCTGCCTGCGCTCATACCAGCGGTAGTATTCCATGTCGCTACTTGTGTAGTATAAATACCTACAGGGGTTTGAGCGTTTTCGTTTTGTTTGAAAATAATCCATTCATATTGTGCACCAGTAGTTGGTGTAGACATAGTGAATGGATCACCTTCACAAACTGTTGAAAGCATAGAACTTGTAAATGTAGGTAAAGGTCTATCTTGACTTATATAAATAAATCGTTTAAGACTACCAAAAGACCCTGTTATGTTGTGCCATCCTGTAGTAGAATAGCTTACTATAGCATCATTAGAATTGTCATTATAAGTACTTTGACCAATACTAACATTATGAATATAATTGAGATTTGACCAAGTAATGGTACTAGGTTTCGTAAGTGCAATTTCTGAATTGGTACAGCCACTAAGCGGATGATTAGTTACTATGTCACTAATATTAGGTTGAGTACCTTCATTAGTATTGCCTGATGTTGTTGGTATATAAGAACTTTGAGATAAACCTCTAGCACCATCACCACCTTTACCACCATTACCGCCTTTACCACCATTGCCACCATTACCTGCAAAACCTACTTCACAGCTAGAACAACCCCAAAATCCTGGTGTTTGGCTACGGTCTATACCTCCAATACCACCATTGCCACCAATACCACCATTACCACCAAGACTAGGCGTAAGAGAGGTTGCTGTACTAAAATTAGAATTAGAGCGCATTCCAGTAGAATTAAGTATATATATACCAAAAGAACCACCATTACCCCATGCGCCAGTACCACCAGTGCCACCTTGACCGCCGCCGCCGCCGCCGCCGCCAGAAGAACCAGTACCATCTGTACAAATGAAGCAATGTTGACCACCACCACCGCCGCCGCCAGCGCCGCCACTACCACCAGCACCATCTGTTCCACTAGAACTTTGTCCAGTTGGTAACCAGAATAAACCATGTGTAGTGGATATAGCAGGTGTTGTACCATTAGTGCCATTAGCACCAGCAACGCCATTAGCCCCATCTCTACCATTTACTTGAGAACAAGTGCCTGTGCCAGATGATGTATTAGCATGTGTACTACCATTGCCAGTACCAACACTAGCACCTAAGGCGCCACCACCACCATTGCCACCATTACTACCTGATGCACCTCTTCTATCCTCACTACCACCAGCGCCACCAGCACCACCACCGCCACCAGCTCTATATTGAGTAGCATTATTGCCAGAAGATGGTTGCGCTGTGGCTACGCGACAACTATAGCTTGTAGATGTTCTTGCTCCACCGCCACCAGCGCCGCCACCAGCACCACCAGTACCACCAGCACGAGTAATACAATCATCATTACATGCCCCACCATCGCCAGATCCGCCATTTCTACCATTTTCACCATTTTGACCATTCTCTCCAGCTAAGCCTCTTGAGCCTGCACCAGTAAGTACATAAGTACGTTCAAAGTGATAGCCATTACAGTTGCGAATGTATACACCATATACAGAATTACCTCTGCTATTAGTTGTACCTTGTGCTTGTCCAGATAATAGACTGTTTTTTACAAAAAATTGAAGATCAGTAAGATGAAAACCAGATTTATTAATTGCTTCGATACCAATATAAGCACCAATTTCTATACCTGTTCCTCCATCATATGGAAAGGTTTCTACTTGAGAATTGATGTGAATGGTAGTTGTTAAATTGCTGTTTTTTCGAGCAACACCAGAGATAATTTCCCAGTTTCCATCTAAAATGAGACTGTCACAATTTATTGAAATTTTACTATTAATAGCATATTCGCCAGCCAGAATGCGAATATGTTTACGATTTTGCGTACAGGCTTCTTGTAGTGCTGTTTGCAAATTCATAGGAGAGGTTTCAGAACCATCGCCTTGGGTTGTGCCAGCTGAACTGACATAAATGACTCCGCAATTCTGCTGAGCTTTGAGTGCAGAAAGGCAACTGAAAGCTGATAGCATGAAGAGCCCCACGTGGCGTAGAATAAACTTCTGCATAGATAAGGGTTAAAATTGTTAGAGAAAGTAAAAGAAAGCATGTACACTATTTAATATGTGTATTATATAAGAATTAAAGTTTTTTCTATTATAAGGAAGGTATTAATTGCAAAGTAATCAAAAATAAAAATATATTATTTAAAAATGTATATTATGGTAAGGAATTTTAAGTGATAAACTAAAAGATTGATTATAGTTTAATGTAAAGGATAAAAAAAGACATGTCAAATACAATATGACATGCCTTAATATTAATAGTTGGAGACTTCTGTTCTAATAAATATTAGAATTGTTCTGTACCAGCGAAGTGGAATGCGCCTTCAATAGCAGCATTTTCGTCAGAATCTGAACCGTGAACAGCGTTTTCACCCATGCTTTTAGCATATTTAGCGCGGATAGTACCAGCTTCAGCTTTGCTAGGATCTGTAGCACCAATAAGTTTACGGAAATCTTCCACTGCATTTTCTTTTTCTAAGATTGCAGCAACGATTGGACCAGAAGACATGAATTCTACTAATTCGCCATAGAAAGGACGAGCGCTATGTACAGCATAGAATTGCTCAGCAGCAGCTTTAGTTAAAAGCGTTTTTTTAAGAGCTACGATGCGGAAACCTGCAGTCGTAATGTCATTTAAAATAGCTCCGATATGTCCTGCGCGTACTGCATCAGGTTTAATCATTGTAAATGTGCGATTGCCAGCCATAATGATAGGTAGGAAAAGATTACGGTTAAATAAATTTTATTTGAGATTGCAAATATAAAGAGCTTTTAATAAAATCAAAAAAAAGATATAAAAAATAGCCAAAGTTGCTTAAAATAAGCAGCTTTGGCTAGAAGACATCTATTAAATAGAAGATTTATTTTAGATTAGTTCAACATTAATTTATGTGTAATGCGACCTTGTTTGCTTTCAATATTTACAAAGTACATACCAGCTGGCAACATTGACATATCAATGCTTTCAATATTTGTACCTGGTAATAAAGTAATATTTTGTCTACCCATCATAGATTGACCTAAAGTATTTACTACAGAAATTACAACATCTGTTGCATCTGTTGTATTCATTTCAATTGTTACAGGCGCTAAGCGATTGCTTGGATTTGGATAAACTTTAGAAGAAGAAATATTCGCCATTTCATTTACACTTACAGGATAGTTTAAGCTTGTAAATTCTTTTGTAATACTTACATCATTAAGATTACAGAAGTTTAAATGATTAATAGGACGAACTGTATAAGTATAATATTGTGTACCAGTTGTTGGTAATGTTACCCAAAGAGAAGTATCTTTTGTTGCCCATTCGCCAAGACGAGAAATAAGTGCACCTGTACTCGTTACGCGGTTGAGAGTTACAGCATACATAGTTGCATTTTCTACTGTAGCCCAACGAATTTGTGTAAGAGGGTTCATTGCTGGCTCATTTTCAGAAGGCCAAGCATAAGAAGGACCAGCCGTAATAGCAGACTCTGTTGGTGATGGTAAGCGATCAAAACCACGACTAATAATATCTAATAAAATTGCTTCTTTTTGTTCATCAGAGAATTTATTAGTACATGCATCATTATAATAGCTCATAAAGTTATCTGAAGCAGAGTTTCTTGGGATAAGGACGCCATCAGGGTCGCTAATATCTTGATTGAAAGAACAGCCACCAGCATAGAAACCAAAGTTGTAATCAGGTTCTGTATCACAGAAACCATCAGCTGCTAATTGACAGTTTTCAGTACCACTATTAGGACGTGCTACTTTTTCTACTAAAATATTTTCATTACCATAAACTAAAATATCTGGAGTAACACCATTATTATCAGCAATTACTTGACGATAATCAGTACCTTCCCAGCCATAGAATGTATGTGCTAATGTGAATAAGTGTCCTAATTCGTGAGTAAGTGTTTTAGATGTACCATTGATTGTACCTTTGATACAATAGATAATATCTGGGAATGCAGTATAATAACCTAATGTTGTACCACCAATGCCACTAATGTCACCAATAACATTACCAATGAATATATTTAAAGTATTAGGTCTTTTATAAATATTCATTAAATAAGCTGCCATTTGACGATCACCATTATTATTATAAAGCAAGTCATTAGCTATATAAGTAGGTGCGTCAGATAAATAGAATTGAATGTTTTGGTCAGCATAGTCATTATTTAAACGACACATATTTGCCCAAAGCTGGTCTAAACCTAAGAAGCCTGTGCCATCTGAAGCACCTGCTAAATGGAATTGAATAGGCACATAAAGAATACCATTATCGCGGCGAACTGCTAAACGCTCTAATAATTCATTTTTATTAGCACGATTAAAATCCAATTTAGCTCTAATTGCTTCTTGGTCTTGCATTGTTGTACCACAAACATGAGGTGTATTCTGAGCTTGAGCCTGTAGACTTAAACCTACTAAAGGCAAGCATAATAGTGTTTGTAAAAAGGCTTTTTTCATATTGAAATCTAAATTTATTGATAAAGAGATAAAATCTATATTTTGAATAGGGGGATAAGCCGCCAAAATTAAAATTAAGTATCAAATAAAAGAAAAACAATTCTAACCTACAACCTTAAACTAATAAAAATCACAATATTTTTATTTTCTTATACATTTTTTTAAAATTATGTATTAAAATGTGCCTTTTTATTTTCAATCATTATTATATTTGTAACATACTTTTGAAAGGTATATATTATTTGCCTTGATATACAATATATAATTATTATACAATTCCAATATTTATGAAAAAAGTTACCATCGTAGGCGGTGCAGGCAATGTAGGCGCTACTTGTGCCAATGTACTCGCTCATGACAATGTAGTAGAAGAAATCGTAATGCTTGACCTTAACGGTAACATGGCTAAGGGCAAAGCATTAGATACATGGCAACAAGCTCCAATTGGAGAGTATAGTACACGCCTTGTAGGTACTGCTGATTATGCAGATACTGCTAATTCTGATATTGTTGTAATTACTGCTGGTTTACCACGTAAACCGGGTATGACTCGTGATGATTTGATCGCTACTAATGCTAAAATCGTTACAGAAGTAGTAGGTAATATTTTAAAATATACAGAAAACCCAATTATCATTATTGTTTCTAATCCATTAGACGTAATGACTTATGCTGCACTTAAAGCTTCTGGTTTACCAGCAACAAGAGTAATGGGTATGGCAGGTATTTTGGATACAGCACGTTATCGTGCATTTTTAGCTGAGGCTTTAGATGTATCTCCACGTGATATTCAAGCTTTATTAATGGGTGGTCATGGTGATACTATGGTACCACTTCCTCGTTATACTACAGTAGCTGGTATTCCTGTAACGGAATTATTAGATGCTGAAACGTTAGATGCTATTGTAAAACGTACAGCTGTTGGTGGTGGCGAATTAGTACAATTAATGGGTACTTCTGCTTGGTATGCACCAGGTGCTGCGGCTGCTCAAATGGTAAGCGCAATTGTTCGTAATGAAAAACGCGTTTTCCCTTGCTGCGTTTACTTAGAAGGTCAATATGGTATCAATGATCTTTGCGTTGGTGTACCAGTGAAATTAGGTAAAAACGGTATTGAGAAAATCTACGAAGTAGAACTTACAGCAGATGAAAAAGCATTATTAGATAAATCTGCTGAAGCAGTACGCGAAGTAGTAGAAGTATGCAAAAACTTAGTTGCTTTTTGCTAATCTAATATAACGATTCGTCTATTCAGATAGTAAGGCACTATTGGCATTTATTTTGCTAATAGTGCTTTTTTTTATAAAGTAAAATTGTACGAATTTTAGCTTAAATATGCTTATTAAAATTATAGTAAATTTTATTATTTTCTTTGAAGTTTTTTTTTGAAAAGGGGATATGGTGGGCTTCGCCCTTTTGTTATTTTATAAGTGATTTACTATATATTGAAAGTGCTAAATTACAAATACTATATTCATAAAAATGCAGATCATTCTTAATTACAGCAAGTCCTTATCGCTTATATGGTGATAAGGATTTTTTTTATAAACAAATGCCATATTCCCTTTCCCAAAAAAATAAAAAATGTTATTTGGCAAACAAAATGTACTTTTTCACTAAAAAAAGTAAATTATCTTTTTAGAAATTCCCTTTGTAAGCCCTTAATCATTATCTTTGCACCAATTTTTAGACAATATCAATTATAAATATACAGATATATCCTCTTATGGCACGCATAGAATTGATTATGCCCAAATTGGGCGAAAGTGTGATGGAAGCAACTATCCTCACATGGGAGAAAAAAGTAGGCGATACAATTGAATTAGATGAAAATGTATTGACGATTGCTACAGATAAAGTAGATACGGAAGTACCTTCTCCAATTGAAGGCGTATTGGCTGAGATTCTTTTCCCTGAAGGTTCGGTTGTTCCTATTGGTACGGCAATTGCTGTAATCGAAACGGCTCAAGGTGCAGCAGAAGTAAAAGCTTCTCCAGCAGTGGCTGAAACATCAAATACTACAGCTCCAGTGGCTTCAACTAGTGCGCCAACAACAACTGTAGCCAATAATAATAATACAGTAGAGGCTACAGAAGCTACTCGTTTCTATTCTCCATTAGTGAAAAGCATTGCTAAAGAAGAGCAAATTTCTATGGGCGAATTAGAGCAAATTACAGGTACAGGTGCAAATGGTCGTTTGACAAAAGATGACTTAATGACTTATTTGAAAGATAAGAAAAATGCACCAGCGCCAGTTGCGCAACCACAACCAGCTCCAGCAGCAAAACCAACACCAGCTCCAGCAGCTAATAATAATACAGTATCAGTGCCGACTTTCAATCTTCCGCCAATCGATAAATCGAATGCAGATATTATTGAAATGGATAGAATGCGTCGCTTGATTTCTGATCACATGGTTATGTCTAAGCATGTATCTCCACACGTAGCTTCTTTCGTAGAAGTAGATGTTACGAATATTGTAAAATGGAGAGATAAAAACAAAAAAGCTTTCGAACAAAAATATGGCGAGAAAATTACTTTTACGCCAATCTTTATGGAAGCTGTAGTGCGTGCATTACAGGATTTTCCTATGATTAATGTTTCTGTAGAAGGTACAAATATTATTAAGCATCGTTCTTTCAACTTGGGTATGGCTACGGCTTTACCTACAGGTAACTTAATTGTTCCTGTAATCAAACAAGCTGAAAACTTAAATTTAGTTGGTTTGACTAAACAAGTAAACGATTTGGCTACACGTGCACGTAATAATAAATTACGTCCTGACGAAATCCAAGGCGGTACTTTCACTGTTACAAACGTAGGTGGCGCAGGTAGTGTAATGGGCTTGCCAATTATCAACCAACCACAAGCGGCTATTTTGGCTTTAGGCGTTATTCGCAAAAAACCAGCTGTTGTTGAAACAGAATATGGTGATTTGATAGCAGTGCGTCAAATGATGTTCCTTTCTCTTTCTTATGACCACCGTGTTGTAGATGGTATGTTAGGCGGTTCATTCTTGCGTAGAGTAGGCGATTATATGGAGCAATTCGATATTAATCGTCCAATCTAATTTTTTAGATTATACCTTATATAATTATAATATAAAATACCTATTTGCTCTTGTAGTGAATAGGTATTTTTCTTTATATTTAAAGTAGCTTAATTTTTTTAGTCTTTAGACATTATATAATATATACTTATGCGCAAGCAAATTTTTATTTCCAGAGCTTTACAAGAAGATAGCGTATTGTGGCAATTGCAAGCAGAGGAAGATGTAGAAATACAGGCGCAATCATTGGTGGAATTTACGGCTATTGATTTTGAAATGCCTGAGCATATAGATTGGTTGTTTTTTTATTCTAAAACAGGAGTAGATTTTTTCTTTAAAAATATTTTTGAAAAGGGAGTTCGGTTTTTCAATTTTCCTAAAATCGCTGCCATTGGCAGCGGCACAGCGCAGCAATTAGGAAAGTATAATCAAAAAAGTGATTTTGTTGGTAC
>X137_Gaur__coassemble_119_pt1 | contig 22846 bp, 13 predicted proteins | sample X137_Gaur__metabat2_high_PE_006 | metagenome-assembled genome bin X137_Gaur | reverse complement strand
TTTTAAGGGCTTTTTGCTTTTATTAGATAACTTACATAAAAAATAAATAAAAACTAAAATATAGTTGTATAGTTTTTAGATAAATTTCATAAAAAAAGGTTTCCTATTACCGTAATTGGCAATAAGAAACCTTTTTAGCTATATATTATTTGAAAATTTTATTTCCAAGCAAAAGAATTAATCATATTCATAATATCTACTTTCATAAATTCTACGATAGGAGCCATAGAATCTTGTTGTGGCACAGAACGAAAATATAAAGAAGCACGTACAGCATGTTGAATAGAATCTGTAAGGACAAATTGAAAAGAAGATGCCACATCCCCTTCTATATTATATAAAACCCCATAAACTTTACGCTCAGGGATATTAATCATTAAGTCCTCATTGAGATTAGCTTTTTTATCATGTTCATCAGATAAACGATAAGCATCTCTATAAACTTTATGTACTTTCATAGCGCGCTCCTCAGGTGTTTTGGCACTAATATCTGTATAAGTAAAATGAATATCGCTTTTGAATCCTTCATAAGAAAGATTAAACCAACAAGGATGTGCTGCGCCTTTGGTCAAGAAAACAGTATCTTGAACATAAGTCATAAAATCAGAATATTCAAAAGTAAACGGACAATATTCTTTATCCAATTTAACTACATTTCTAGTAGGATATTCCACTTTTGGATAGAGCCTAGGTTTAGGATAATAAATAGGTTCTTCTTTACAAGCAAAAAAAGTCATTGCAATTATAATACCGCAAAGAAATTGGTATATGAGCTTATTGTTTAACATAACAGTCTTATTTAAAAGGCAACTAATGCCATATTTTATACAGCATTCATTTCTAATTGTACAGTTTCAATTTTACGAGCATTAGCCGAAAGTACGGTAAAAGTTAAGTCTCTAGCTTTAACTATAGTACCTTCAACAGGCATAGCGCCATATTGAATAAGAATAAGTCCTGCTAAAGTATCTACTTCTTGATCCCAAGCCGCAAAGTAATCTGAAGGCAAATGCAATAATTCACATAAATCATTTAAACTAATCATAGAATCCAATTCATAAGTATTTTCATCTAGACGTTGATAATTGAGTAATTCAGGTTCATCTGATTCATCTTCTATATCGCCTACTAATTCCTCCAAAATATCTTCCAAAGTAATAATTCCGGCGGTTTGTCCAAATTCATCAATAACTACAGCAAAATGCATGCGATTTTGTTGAAAATCTGACAATAAATGATCTAGTTTTTTATTTTCAGGGACGTATAAGACTTCTCTACAAGTAGAATGCCAATCCCATGTACCAGGTTTTTCATTAATATGTGCAATCATATCTTTAATATAAACTACACATTTTATATGATTCAAGTCCTCTTCATAAACAGGCAAACGTGAATAATTACTTTCCTGAAAAACAGCCATAATTTCTTCAAAAGGAGCTGTAATATTAACAGCTACTACATCTGCTCTAGAGCGCATAGCTGTACGTACAGTTTTTTTGCTAAAATTGACATAATTTTTCAATAAAGCTACATCTTGTCTAGCATAAGAAGCCATTTGCATAGCATTAGAATCCTCTTCTTGATTTTGCTCAGCATGATGATTGCTCGGCGAATAAGCATTACGACGTGTTGCCTCCAATTGATGTGCTCTAGTATTAATAAGTTTAGAGCCTTTGAGGAGAATGAAATTTGTTGGTAAAGAGAGAAAATTTAATAAACGCAAAATTAAACTAGAAAATTGCGCTACTTTCATAGCATGCTGTCCACCATAAATTTTAGGCAATAATTGACTAAAAAATAAAATCAACAACATAGATATACTGCCTTGCACCAATACTTCGAGCCAAGCAGGCATATAAAAAACAGAAAGCAATAGTCCCAGCATCAAAACAATACCAATTTGCAAAATAGTATTCACTACCAATAAAGTAGCTAAGAGATGTCTAGGATCTTCTATTAAATTTAAAGCTCTTTTTGCAGAAGCTTTATTTTGCTCTTTCAAGTTGATAATATCTTGATGTGTGAGCGAGAAATAAGCTACTTCAGCAGCTGACAATAAGGCCGACAGCCCAACAAAAATAAATAATAGTACAATTTCCAATCCGAATTTTACTTCAGAATTCAGCCATAAAAATAAAATAGTACTAGGGTAAGGTTCCGCTTCCAAAACAGTGGATTTTTGTGAAAAAATAAGTTCTTGCCACTTTCAAAAAATGAAAGTCTATACAGGTATGTATATATAACTGAATTTTAAATAAATAGTATTGCTATATTTAATCAAAAGGTAAAGCATTATTCAGATTATCTGCATTCAAGGTATAAGCTTGTTCGGATTTAGCCAAAATTCTAAAACTAGTGGCTAAAACTTCTGTAATTTTTTGTTCTTTTCCGTCGCTATCTTTCCAGCTGCGTGTAGTTAATTTGCCTTCTATATACACTAACATCCCTTTTCGAAGTTGATCATGCATACGTTTAGCCATTTCACGCCAAGCGACAATCTGATGCCATTCAGTTTGTTCAACCCATTTATCGTTCTTATCACGGTAAGATTCTGAAGTAGCTATAGAAAAACGTGCTACCCATGCCCCTCCATCAAGACAACGAGCCTCTGGATCTTTTCCCAAACGACCTATCAACAATACTTTATTGATCATTTATCGCTATTCAATATTTATTTAAAAAAGCCCAGTTTCTATTAAAAAGCTGGTAATATAAACATTATATATATATTCGGCTGAAAGATACAGCGTATTTTCTGCTTTGCAAAAGAAAAAACTATCTTTTAATTTTTTTTTAAAAGGGACTATGGCAAATTAAATAAAGTTTCTCTCAAAGCTTTTACCTCTTCCAAAGGCAACTTGCCTGTTTGCCATAAACGAATTTGTCTTCTTTTTAAAGCATCTTCATAGCGTTTATGTTCTTCTGTATTTAGTGGTAATAGTTCAGGCACTTGAATAGGACGTTTTTTATCATCATCTACAGCAACAAAAGTATAATAAGCATCATTACATTTGCGCTTACCCTGTCCTTTAATATCAGAAGAAAACACTTCAACAAATACTTCTACAGAAGTATTGAAAGCTCGTGTTACTACACATTCTATAGTAATAACATCACCTAAAGAAACAGGTTGTGTAAAAGAAACATGGTCTACAGAAACCGTTACTACATGACTTTCACAATGACGACCAGCAGAAATGCCTGCTGCTATATCCATCCAACGCAATAAGTTACCACCCATTAAATTACCCAACGGATTAGTATCATTCGGCATAATCATTTCTGTCATTACCGTGCGTGACTCCTGCACTAATTTCCCTTTTTTTGTACTCATTTTTGTAAATAAAATTATATATAGATTAAGATTGGTTTTATGGTAAATATATAAGACAATTATAATAAAGAAATGTTGATAAGGCTTTGAATAAAATCATAGAAATAAAACTATAAATTACTATAAAGCCAAGTATAAGTATGAGCATAATTTTCGGACACTATTATATAAAGTTATTTCAATTATTTTTCATATTTTTATATTTATAAACCTACAATATGCCCCTTTGTAACGTTTAATTAGAAATTGTTTTACATTAAGTGCTATAAACATTATATTAAAACATATGAATTTTAACAAACCCCTCTCCCTTTCTCTCTTCTTTGTATTCTTTTATTGTTCGCAAATTTTAGCTACACATATTGTAGGTGGAGAATTATCCTATAAATGTCTTGGTAATGATCGTTATGAAGTATCGCTCACTGTTTTTAGAGATTGCGATACAGGTATTCCTGCATTTGATAACCCTGCCTCTATAGGTATTTTTGATGGATTAACGAATAGTTTGTTAGGTGATATTCGTCTAACCGTTATGAATGATGATACTTTATCGGAAAGTTTATTAGATCCTTGTTTTGTCATTCCACCTAATGTTTGTATACACGGTACTGTTTATAGAGATACTATTACTTTACCTTATAGAGCTAATGGTTATATATTATCTTATCAGCGTTGTTGTCGAAATCAAGATATTATGAATATAGTATCCCCTTTAGCCACAGGCGCTACCTATATGATTCATATTAGCCCAGAAGCTTTATTAGTTTGCAATAATAGTCCTAGTTTTAATGCTTGGCCACCTTTATATCTTTGCAGAAATCAACCTTTCGAATTTGACCATAGTGCTATAGATATAGATGGTGACTCTTTAGTTTATGAACTTTGTTCTCCTTTTGATGGGGCTACGGAATTGAATCCTATGCCTCAACCGCCTTTTGCACCACCTTATGATAGTATACGCTGGCTTTCTAACGCAGGATACAGCACTCAAAATATGATGGGAGGCAATAGTCCCTTATTCATAAATAATCAAAATGGATTATTAACAGTAACACCACCTAATCTAGGCGTTTTTGTTGTAGGAGTTCGTGTAAAAGAATATAGAAATGGCGTTTTAATATCTACTGTACAACGAGACTTTCAATATATAGTGGGGGAATGTGGTAGAAGAAATAATGCTGCTTTTTTCCTACCTAGTATTATTTGCTCTAATGATTTAGCAGTAGAATTTAACAATCAAAGTAATAGCGATATAAATCTTTATCAATGGGATTTTGGTGTAGTCAATTCTAACACCGATACATCAACTCAAACAAGTCCAATTTTTGTTTATCCAGCGCCAGGTAGATATACTGTAAAACTAATAGCCGCACCTAATACAATTTGTACCGATAGTTTTTCACAAACTATAGATGTACGTTATAATAATATTATACCTAGCTTTTCTTATAGATTAAGCGATACTTGCAGTACTAATATTGATGTATATTTTAGAGATTCTAGTATTGCTTATTTAGATGAAATTATAGCTTGGTCTTGGGATTTTGGCGATGGTAATATATCTAATACTCAACACCCTATACATAATTATACACATTCAGGAGATTATTCAGTAAGACTAATTGTAACTGCGGCGAATGGTTGCCAAGATACGATAGTAGAAAATATAAGCATTTCTCTCCCTAATATACACGATTTTGATGATTTATATTTTTGCGGCTTGAATAATAGCATAGCTTTAAATCCTAATGCAGACCCTAATATTAGTTATACTTGGTCGCCAGCGCAATATTTATCGAATGTAAATACTAGCAATCCTATAATGACTATTGATGCTCAATTTCAAGGCATTAGCTATACTGTAGAAATGATTGCTCTTAATAGTAATGGCGCCACTTGTAGTGCTAGTGCTCAATTAAATGTAAATAGAGCGCCTAGCATAAATATGAACTTAGTAGCTAATCCTCAAATTTGCAATACAAGTGGCAATGTAAGCATTTCAGAGGGTAACTTTAGCAATATTTCATGGTCTTTTAATCCAAATATGTCCCCTATTATTGATACAGGAGCTATTATTAATTATAATATACCTAGAGATAGTGCTCTATTATATGTTTATGCACTAGATGAATATAACTGTGTTCATATAGATTCTATTTTAATAAGGAGAAATATTGAACCTGTTATTCCTATCATTCAAATAATAGAAGAAAATTGTGGCGCAAGATTAATATTACAAGATAATACGAATGATAATATTATTAGTAGATATTGGAAGGTAAGCAATACTTCAGGCATAGTGAGATTTACTTCTAATGATGCTATAGCAATATTTAACCCTATTAATCATAGAGAAGAATTAACAATTACACTAGAAGTTATCAATGCAAATGGCTGTGTTGGTATGCAACAAGAAAGTATTATTACAAATGTAACTAAACCTTTATCTGCTGATACCTTATATAAATGTGTAACTAATAATATTAATATTAATCCTAATAATACTAATACCACAGGTCAATCTTATATTTGGTCGCCAGCTACACATTTAAACAATATTTATAGCAACAATCCTATTACTAGCACAGTAGAAGATATTACTTACTATGTCACTATTACTAGTAATAATGGAAGTAGTTCTTGTTCTTTTGTAGACAGTGTACATATTATTGCAAAGCCACCAATTACTATTAATGCTGCTAATTACACTTATACTTGTAGTAATACAGCAAGATTAGAAGCTATAGTGAGTGGAGAAAGTGAGCATTATAATTATAATTGGTATATAGAAAGCACGCCCAGACAATTCGTAGGCTCAGGCAACCCTATTATTTTACCCAATATTCCTGAGGGGACTGTATTTTATGTTATAGTAAGTGACCCATTAAGTGGTTGTAGCGCTAATACTACTATTACAAGCGCTTCTGCTCCAATGCCCGAAATTATTCCTGATTTTGATTTCAGTATTTTAAGTTGTAATGGTAATGTAGAGTTACAAATTACAGATCTTAGTCCTTATAATGATATTATTAATTGGCAATGGATATCGAGCCTAGAACCCTTGAGAGTAGAACAACATCCTCTTTATAGTATTCCTTCCTCTGGTACTTATAATTTTACAGTGTCTATCACTTTAGCGAATGGTTGTGGTGGCGTTTTAAATAAACCTATTACTGTAACTACACCTAGAATTCCGAGCAATGCCTCACAAAGAATTATTTGTCCTAGTCAGATTAATACGCCTATAGCTTTAAATATACCACAGCAAGCAAATATGACTTATCAATGGCAAGCACATCCTGATTTAAGTGCAACCAATATACCTAGTCCCATTGCAAATGTATCTCAATTGCCTATTACTTATTATGTTACTATTACTACTCAAAATAATGGCATACCTTGTGAAAATATAGATAGTATAGTAATTGACAAACCATTACCTATAGCTGTTGATTTAGGTAATGATATAGTTGCTTGTAATACTAACATAGTAGAACTTTTAGCAAGGAGTCAAAATGCCACTTTTTTCGAATGGGCAACCAATTCAAGTTTCATAAATAGTAGTATTTTTTCAAGAGCGAGTGGTTCAACTTATTATCTCAATAATAGCAATAATACACTTACTCAACAAACTATTTATTTACGTGTCACGGATAGATATAATTGCACTGCAATTGATAGTGTTCAGATTACACTACATAGATATAATATTAGTACTACTATAGCTTATACTGTAGAAAATTGCGAGAATCCTATTACTATTAATTTTACGCCCAATACTAGCTCTAATAGTAATACGCCTATAGTAAATTATCAATGGACATTTGGCAATAATGAAACTGGTCATTTAGCTAATCCTACTGTAATATACACCCCTAATATTAATGAATATACAGGAAGATATACTGTTAATCTTTTAGTAACAGATGCCAATAATTGTAGAGGCATAGCCAATACAATTATTAACTTTAGTGTAGCAGATTTGACTATAGCTGATACAAGCTGTAGTATAAGCAATAATATTGTTTTAAATGCTAATAATCCGAATCCAAATTTAAGCTATCAATGGGAGGCGCATCCTACTTTTATTAATAATAATTTACAAGATGCTAGTCAAAATGTTATACTTACAGATACAGCACATTATCGTGTTACCATTACTAGCAATATAGCAGGCAGTACTTGTAGTATTATAAAAAATTTATTAGTAGGTTATAATGACTTTGATTATCAAATTATTAGAGATACCACAGTTTGTAGTAATGTAATTTCTTTAGAAGTGGGTGGCAATAATGCTTGGAATTATACTTGGAGCTTAGATAGTAATTTTACGCGTATTATTGGATATACCAATCCTTTGAATGCTAATATTCATAGAAATACTACTTATTATGTGCGCATAGAAAATGAAGCAGGTTGCTCTAAAATTGATAGTATAAAAGTCAATAAAGATATAGAGGGAGTATTGCCTAATTTTAATTTTGAAGTCATGAACTGTGCGTCAAATTTAGGCATTCAATTTAATGATTTAAGTATTAGTAGAGATGCTCCTATTGTAGAATGGACGTGGAATTTCGGAGATGGAAATATAACAAATGCCATATCCCCTTTTCATAATTATATTACAAATGGAACATACCCTGTAAGCTTACAAATCACTAATGCTTTAGGCTGTATACAAACTATTAGCAAAGTACTCAATATTGAAATTTTAGATACACTAAATACTAATTATCATAGTACAATTTGTGTAGGTGATAGTATTATACTTAATCCAAATGCAGAATCTAATACTCAGTATATTTGGGATAATACATTATTGGGTTTATCTGACTACAATATAGCCATGCCTATTGCAAGACCAATGCAAAACACGACTTATACTGCCCAAGCTATACGTGTGCTTAATATTAGCAGTAATCAATTTGATACTTGTGCTATAAATATTACACATTCAGTATATATAGATAGTATTGATTTAGTGCTACCTAATATTAATCTTGCTTGTTTGAAAGAAAATACTTATATTAATATTGAAGCAATAGGCAGCAATAATATATTAACTTATACATGGTCGCCAACTGCATTAATTGTATCAGGTCAAGGCAGCAATACTATAAGAGTAAACAACTTGATTGGTGGTGAAAATATTAGTGTATTGGCAACTTCTTTTGCAGGTTGTACGCAAAGAGCAAATACTATAATACAAGTAAGTAATAATGGCTTAAATATCAATTTACTAAGCAATAGAGATACAGTGCGACAAGGAGATAGTATTCAACTTATTGTAAATATTAATAATGCTGAAAACTTGAATTATACTTGGTCAGATAATGTATTGAGCAATCATAATAATCAAGGTTTTGCTATTGCAGATTTTAATGGTGAAAATCATATATTATATACGATTACTGTAAGTGATAATAACCAATGTACAAGTATAGATAGTGTTTATATTTTTGCTGCTCAAAGTCTTTGTCAAGAACCTTATATTTTCATTCCTAATACCTTTACTCCTAATGGCGATGGTTTGAATGATGTATTGTTTGTTCGAGGCTATAATCTAACAGAATTCCATTTCATGATTTATAATCGTTGGGGCGAATTAATTTTCAAATCACATGACCAAAATACTCCTTGGGATGGCACATTCAAAGGAAAAACATTAGCACCAGATGTATATGGTTATTATGTACAATGTCGCTGTGAAGATGGTCAATACTTTGAGAAAAAAGGCAATGTAACAATATTAAAATAATGTCATTTTTTATAAAAGTTGTGTAATTCAGAAAATAATATTCTAATTTGTGGCTATTCTAACAACCTCCATGACTTATAAATTTATTTCACATCTTTTATTATTTGACTTTATGCGTAAGTATTTTTTATTATTTGTATTGGTTCAACTTTGTTTCTATAGTGCATATAGCCAAGAAATAAAGACGGACAGTATTCCCAAAAAAACACCTATAAATGCAGAAGATTTAATTTCAACAAATAAGCTCAATGCAGAAGGTGATTTGGAGGGTGTTATCAGAAAAAAAACAGCGAATAAATGGGACGATGTTCATATTATTGAATGTGGAAAAGGAAAAATTCAACTTCCTAAAACTTATGCACCCAACGATTATGTGGGCGAAGAATGGAAAGCTGAATTTTGGGAAATTGATAATATTCGCTTAATAATTTTTGATAAAAAAGGTAAGCAATTACTTCATTTAGATTTAAAAGCCAATTATATGGCTTCAGATATTAGCTCTTCTGGATTAAAACATAAATTCTATGATTTATCTTGGAATGGACAATATCAAGGTAATCCATTACCAACTGCTTTTTATACCTTTATGTTAGAGATTGAGGATACAGAAAAGACAAAGTGTAGAAAAAGCGCACAAGTTTTTCTCAACCAATAGTTTAATATTTCCTACCCTATGTTTAAATTTTCCCGCCTTAGTATTTTCTATTTTTTGATAATTTTTATGGTGCCTAAAGGTTATATGCAGGATATTCATTTTTCACAATATGATCAAGCACCATTATTACAAAATATAGCACAAAATGGCATTTATGCAGGTGATATACGCCTTAGTGCCAATTATAGAAATCAATGGTTTTCCGTACCTGTACCCTATAATACTTTTGCTTTCGGTATTGAAAGTCGATTGCTAAAAGATAAACTAAGTGAAGATATATTCTCTTTAGGTGTTTTTCTAGCACGCGATATAGCAGGAGATTCTAAGCTAAGTAATACTAGTGTGCAAATCAATATTAGCTATGCTAAAAGATTAACAAATCATTGGTTTCTTTTGGGAGGATTTTACACAGGGGTTGGACAAAGAAGATTAGATAAAAGTGCATTAACTTTTGATGACCAATATATGGGAGATTATTTCAACCCAGATATGATATCGGCAGATTTAGCTAATTTGCATAAAACTCAATTTATTCATTTAGATATGGGAATGGGTTTAGGCACTAGATGGCAAAAATCTAATAGAATGTATGCAAATATAGGTTGGTCTTTATCTCATCTAAATAGAGCCAATCAAAGTTTCATGGGACATGACATTCGTTTACCTTTTAAACAAGTTTTACATGCACTTTTGAGTATACCTATACATGTAAAATTAGATTTTATAGCATCCAGCCAATTCAAAATACAAGATGCTTATCGTTCTATTATGAATACACTAATTTTCAAATATCATTTGAATACAAATTTAGGTAAAACTAGTGCTATATACATAGGTATTTCCAATAGGTGGAAAGATGCAATTATTCCTATTATTGGTTTTAATTATCAGGGTTGGCAAATGGGTTTAAGCTATGACATAAATACTTCTAATTTCAATGTCGCTACCAATAGAAATGGCGCAGTTGAATTATCTTTATCTTATATATTAAGTCCTTTACCAAGCTTACCTACTAAGCACATTTGCCCTATTTTATAGATATTTCTTATAAAATAAAAATTCTTATTGTCATTTATAAACTAGGGCTATACACTTATTTAACAAAGATATTGTAGTTAATTTTTTTTATATTTCTTTGTATTAAGAATTACTGATATAAAATTTAACCCAAAGATATTTGCTGTTATCTACTTATAAAAATTGAATTAAGACTATGCTTCGCAATACGAAAAAAGAGAGAGTAAAAGTAACAAATACATCTATGCTTTATGGTGTTTTGTTTGGAGCGCTATTAGCTACAAGTGCACCGACAGAGGTCAATGCACAAACCTTAAAAGCATATGAAAAAGCAGCCAATAAGGCTTATATAGAAAAAGACTTTTATAATGCTGCACAGTATTATCAAATTGTACTAGCATCTAAACAAAAAACGGCTCTCTATTTCAAATATGCTGAAGCAAGCCGTCTTACTTATGCTTATGAAGAAGCTGCTAAAGCTTATGAACGTGTATTATTAGATTCTAAAGAAAGAGGTAATTATCCGCTAGCTCAGTTTGAATATGCCAATTGTTTAAAACACTTAGCACGTTATACTCAAGCTTATGATGCTTATAATAGTTTTATACAATCTTATCCTGAAAACGATTTTATTAAACAAAAAGCACAACAAGAATTACAAGCTTGTGTAGTGGCTAGAAATTTAACGGCTACGCCTAACGAAAATATTGTTGTTACACCTGTTAGTCCAAAAATTAATACAGAATATTCTGATTTTGCCCCTTCTATTAAAAATGGTATATTCTTTTTCTCTTCTTTAAAGTATAAACAAGAAGATGTTGCAGCAACTAAAACTAAAGGCAAAAAACAACCTAAACAAGGTAAAAAATTAGTTGCAAAAGTTTTAATGCAAGAAAAAGAGCTTGCACCTATTTTAATAGAGACGCTAAATCAATCAGATAAACATACAGCCAATTTATCTTGGGCACCTCAAGGCGATATAGCTTTCTTTACGATTTGTGAAGGAGAAGATACAGATAATATTCAATGTCAAATTTGGCAAGCCAAATGGGATAGCGAAAGTAAAACTTTTACAGATGTAAAAGCTCTCCCTGAAAGCGTAAATATGACTGGATACAATAATACACATCCACATATTGCTTTTATGCAAGATACCAAACAACATTTATTACTTTTTACAAGTAATCGCCCTGGCGGACAAGGGAAAATGGATATTTGGGCTAGCGAATGGAAAGGTAATAATACATGGGGCGTACCTTTCAACTTAGGTCGTACAGTAAATACACCTGATGATGAGGCTACACCTTATTATAATACAGCTACACAGTATTTATACTTTAGTTCTAATTGGCATTATGGTATGGGTGGATTTGATGTTTTCAAATCTAAACGAATAGGCAACACCGTTTGGCAAACACCTCAAAACTTAGGCTTACCATATAATTCTGCTGCTAATGATTTGTATTTTGTTCTCACAGACAATAATAATGAAGAGCAAGGTTATCTTTCTTCTAATCGCACAGGGTCTATGACTTTAGCAGGTCAAGGTTGTTGCAATGATATTTACAAATTCGAGCCTAAAACACAAGCTGCTGAAAATTTAGTAGTTGAAAATAAGGCTGATAATAATATTTATCAAGAGCCTACAGTCTCTATACCAAGTACAAATACAGAAAGTAATATTATTGCTAGCAATAATCCTCCCACGCCAACTTCAACATCTGTAGAAAATACAAAATCAATAGAAGTAGAAAAGGAAAAAACGCCTAATCCTATCAGCAATACAACTGTAGCTAATACCACAAAATCTATTACACCTACAGAGGTAACTCAACCTATTGCCCCTATTGTAAAAAAGGTAGAAACACCTCAAACAATAGAAAACACTGTTGCTAGTCGTTCTATTACTGAATCGCCTAATCAGCCTCAGCAAAATATAACAACTAATAATAATACTATTGTAGAAGCTACACCGAAAACTACACCAGCTACTACTTTACCAACACCGCCGCAACCAGCAACAAATACAAATATTAGCAACACTACTACCACTAGTACAAGTACTGATTCATTTCCACAAACAGCTAATAAAGAACTTTTGGAACAAAAATTACAAGAGCTCAATAAAATGTTACCTTTAACTTTGTATTTCCATAATGATGAGCCAGATTCTAATACTGTAGCTACTTCTACAGACAAACCATATGAATTACCTTATCATGACTATGTTGCTATGCAAAGTATTTATGAAAAGGAACATGCTGGGCAATTTACAGCTGAAGTACGTCAAACAACTTTAAAGAAAATTAGCGATTTCTTCGAATTTGATCTCAAAGGCGAATATAATCGTATGAATTTCTTCTTCGATAAAGTATTAGAGCTTTTAGAAAATGGTGCTGTTTTAGATATTACTATAAAAGGGTATACAAGCCCTCGTTCTACTGAAAGATATAATCATGCTTTAGCACAACGTCGTATTGCTTCAGTTAGAAAACAACTTTTCATTTATAAAAAGGGTATTTTCTTGCAATACTTCCAAGCAGGAAAACTTAGTGTTAATAATTTGCCTTTAGGCGAAACTACTGCCCCAAAATATATCAATGATAGAATTGATGACCCGAAAAACTCTATCTATAGTATAGAAGCAGCTAAAGAAAGAAGAGCTGAAATTATAGTAATTAGACGCAAATAAAACTTAGTCTAAGTAACACAAAAAGCAATATGAGTATATATTCATATTGCTTTTTTCTTTATAGCTCAGGATAAAAGTTTGTTTTTTCTATAAACTCTCTTTATCTTCGCCTTAAATTAAAATATACCATTAATTAACTCAGCATATATTTTATTCAGCATTATGAGTAGAGCACGCATTGTAGCTGGCAACTGGAAAATGAACAAAACTTTTTTGGAAGCCTTACACCTTACTAATGAAATCACTTCATCTTTAGATAAGACTTTAAAAAATACGCAAGTAGTTATTGCTCCGCCATTTGTTTATCAACATACTATTGGCAGCATGCTCAAAGAATTTAAAACTTGGGCACATTTAGGCGCGCAAAACTGCCATCAAGCCGAAAAAGGTGCTTATACTGGCGAAATTTCTGCCGATATGTTGACTTCAGTTGGCACAGAATATGTTATTTTAGGACATTCAGAGCGCAGACAACAAGCCAATGAAACAGCTCAACTTTTAGCTAAAAAAGTAGATACGGTTTTATCTAAAGGCATGAAAGTTATTTTCTGTTGTGGCGAACCGCTCGACATTCGTCAAGCTCAAACGCATAATGCTTATGTTGCACAGCAATTAAATGATTCTCTTTTCCATTTAGAAGCTGCTGCTTATGAAAATATAATCATTGCTTACGAACCAATTTGGGCTATTGGTACAGGCATGACAGCTACACCAGAACAAGCACAAGATATGCATGCTAATATTCGTACGCTTTTGGCTGAAAAATATGGTCAAGCATTAGCCAATAAAATTAGTATTCTTTATGGCGGTAGCTGCAATGCTACCAATGCTAAATCTCTTTTCTCTCAACCTGATATTGATGGCGGATTGATTGGTGGTGCGGCTTTAGTAGCTCAAGAGTTTATTAATATTATTAAAACTTGCGAACAAGTAGTCAAATAAATTAAGACTTTGTTTTATTAAAAATATATTGCGATAGATTATAGTCTCCCTATAGTTTATCGCCATTTTTTTGTGCTATTTTATTTTTGTTTTGAAAAGGGAGTATGGCATTTTATTTTATTTTTTTAGGCAGCTAAAAGCTGCCTCTATACGTTTTAATATTAGAACAATACTTTAATTTGAAGTATAATTTTTATATAAAAACAATACCATATCCCCTTTCCCAAAAAAATAAAAGGATAAAAAAGCGTTTTTTTTAAAATTATCTTAGTGAGGATATAAGATTTTTAGTATTTTGCACGTTTAATAAGTGGAATTTCAAAATTCATTCTTTAAAATTAAAAAAATATCTAATTTTAAATTCTTCATCGGTTTTATATTCAAAAAACAGGGCATTATTCTACATCTTTGCCTAATACTTTTTTCAACCTCCTACCATTTGTATAAAATAAGACGACTTTACTAATATGAAAATATTTAAGAACATAGCTAAAAGTTTAGCCCTAACCTTTATGATAGGCGCTGGTTTGGTTTCTACAGAGGAAGTTCAAGCTCAAGACGCACGTTTTTCACAATACTACTCTGCGCCTATGCGTGTGAATCCAGCAATGACAGGTCTTTTTGATGGCAACTGGCGTGTAGGGATTAATTATCGTACACAATGGGGAGCGATTTTAGGCAAAGCATACAATTCTTATTCTGCTAATGCTGAATATAAAATGCCTGTTTCGAAAAATGATTATTTTTCTATAGGTTTTACTGCTACAGGCGATAAGGCTGGTTCTAGCGGATATGGTCAAATGGATGCTGCTTTTTCTGCATCTTATATTAAGCGTCTTTCTAAATCAAGAAAACGTTATGGTCGCAATCAAACAGAATCATTCTTAGCCGTTGGTGGTCAAGTTGGTTTTGGTCAACGTGGTGTCAATTGGGGCGATCTTACTTTCTCTACACAATATCAATTAGACGATAATAGCTATGATCGTGGTATCAATAGTGGCGAATCTTATAATGTACGCTCTAATAAATTATATCCAGATGTAAGTTTAGGTTTATTATGGTATGCAACATTTAGCAAAAGAAAGAGTGTTTATGTAGGGGGTAGTATTTATCATATTAATAGACCAGATATTTCTCTTTTCAATGAAGCACCACGCGATTCTGCTGGCAACGTAATTGGCACGCCTGTAGAACGTTTATATACACGTGCAGTATTGCATGCAGGTGGTGAAGTACAAGTTGGTGGCGCTTTAAGCCCTATTAGTTTATTACCTGGTGTAGTGGCTATGTTCCAAGGTCCTTCAATGGAAGTAAATTATGGTATAAGCTTACGTTATAAACAAGCCAAATACGATGATTTTGCTTTCAAAATTGGTGTATGGCATCGTTTATCAAATCGTGTAGCGCTTACAGGTGCTACAGACCAATCTAAAATTGGTATGGATGCATTAGTAATTATGATGGGTCTTGATTATCAAAATTTACAATTTGGTTTTAGTTATGATGCAACTCTTTCTAGTTTACAACAACAAGTAAATGGTCGTGGTGCTTTAGAATTTTCGTTAATTTACACGAATAATTCAGATTTAAAACATCGTTCTGGTTGTCCGACATTCTAAAATCTTTAAAAAAACGCCATTTTTTTTCAAAAAAGTTAAAAAAAGCAAGAAAAATATTTGGAGTTAATAAAAGTCTTCTTATCTTTGCACTGCAATCAACGAAAATATGGCGAGGTAGCTCAGCCGGTTAGAGCGCGGCACTCATAATGCCGAGGTCGGGAGTTCGAGCCTCCCCCTCGCTACCAGAACAAAATACAAAACCAAGTGTTTCTATTTAAAGAAATACTTGGTTTTTTTAGTTTTAAGCCTATAGGATTGACCTAAGATTTTTAAGACATTATTTTCATAAAAAAATAAAATTTATTTTACCTTAAGATTCGTTATCTTGCAATAAAAGTTGTTATTTTGCAGCATATACGAAATAAGTTACAAATCGATTATTTTCAATATACCAAAATATTATGAGTTTTTCATATTTATCAAATGCTCACCCTAGCTACATCGAAGCTCTATACAAGCAGTATCAAGCAGATCCTGCAAGTGTAGCTAATGGTTGGCGTGAATTTTTTGAAGGCTTCGACTTTGCACAGCAAAATACTATTGCTGGTCAAAACCCTACAACTAGCACTCAAGGCACAGGCATTTCTAATAAAGATTTAGCCGTTTATAGCTTAATTAATGCTTACCGTCAACGCGGTCATTTACTTTCTACTACTAACCCAATTAGAGCGAGAAAAAATCGCTTACCCAATTTAGATTTAGTATTTTTTGGTCTTTCTGATGAAGATTTAAATACTACTTTCGCTGTAGGTAGCGAAATTGGTTTACCGAATGCTACATTAAAAGCAATTATCGAAAAACTTAAAGCTTTATATTGCGGTAATATTGGTTTCGAATTTGCTTATATTGAGAATCAAGAAAAAGCAACTTGGTTACGCAACAAAATAGAAAAACGTGATGCTTCTCATTATGGTTTTTCTATTGAGCAAAAACGTCGCATTTTAGAGAAATTAAATGGCGCTGTTGGTTTCGAACAATTCTTAGCAAAAAAATATATTGCTCAGAAGCGTTTTGGTTTAGAAGGTGGTGAATCTACTATTCCTGCATTAGATGCTATTATTCAAAAAGGTGGATTACTTGGCGTACGCGAAGTATTCATTGGCATGGCGCATCGTGGTCGTTTGAATGTTTTAGCCAATATTATGGGTAAAACTTACGATTATATTTTCAACGAATTCGAAGGTAATGTACAGCCAGATCTTTCTTTCGGTGATGGCGACGTAAAATATCACCTTGGCTATGCTTCAGAAATTGCTTTAGCTAATGGCGAAAAAGTACATCTTAAATTAGCACCAAACCCTTCTCACTTAGAGGCTGTAAATCCTGTAGTTGAAGGTTTAGCACGTGCTAAAGCTGATTTATTATATAATAGTGATTATGATGCTATTCTTCCAATCCTTATTCATGGCGATGCTGCTGTAGCAGGTCAAGGAATTGGTTATGAAGTAATTCAAATGAGCCAATTAGAAGGTTATTATACAGGTGGTACTATGCACTTTGTTATCAATAACCAAGTTGGTTTCACTACAGACTTTGAAGATGCACGCTCTTCTAACTATGCTACTTCTTTAGCAAGTGTAGTACAAGCGCCTGTATTCCACGTAAATGGTGATGATCCTGAAGCTGTAGTATTTGCTTGTGAATTAGCAATTGAATACCGTCAACAATTTAATACTGATGTATTTATTGATATGGTATGTTATCGCCGCAATGGTCATAATGAAGGAGATGATCCTCAATTCACACAACCACAATTATATAAAATCATCGGCAAGCATCCAGACCCACGCACTATATATACTCAAAAGTTAATTGAGCAAGGTGCTTTAGAGGCGGATATGGCTAAAAAAATGAGCAAAGAATTTGACGATTTCTTACAAGAGCGTTTAGATAGCGTTCGTCAACAACCTTTGCCATACCAACCTCAACCGAATGAAGTAGCATGGAAAGCATTACAAGCTAAAACTACAGAAGAAGACTATGAAGTATCTCCTGATACTAGTGTAAGTTTAGAGCAAGTAAAAACTATTCTTACTAAATTACAAACTTTACCAGAAGGCTTTACACCATTGCCTAAATTCAAACGTATTTTGAAAAATATTCAAGATAAAATTGATAATGGTTTGGCTACATGGTCTATGGCAGAACACTTAGCTTATGCAACACTTCTTTTAGAAGGGCATAATATTCGTATGTCTGGTCAAGATGTTAAACGTGGTACTTTCTCTCATCGTAATGCTGTATTAGTTGATTCAGATACTAATCAACAATATAATCGTTTCAATGATTTAGAACCTAATCAAGAAACTAAATTCCGTATTTTCAACTCTTTACTTTCTGAGTTTGCGGTTTTAGGTTTCGAATATGGCTATTCACTGGTAGATCCTAATTCTTTAGTAATTTGGGAAGCACAATTTGGCGACTTCGCTAATGGTGCACAAACTATGTTTGACCAATTCATTTCTGCTGGCGAAAGCAAATGGCAAAAAATGAGTGGTTTAACTATGTTATTGCCTCATGGTTATGAAGGTCAAGGTCCTGAGCACTCTAGTGCGCGTTTAGAACGTTATTTACAAATGTGTGCAGAATACAATATTACTGTAGCCAACGTTACTACTCCTGCCAACTTCTTCCACTTAATGCGTCGTCAGCTCAAGCGTAATTTCCGCAAACCATTAGTAGTAATGTCTCCTAAGAGTTTATTCGGCGAAGCACTTTGTGTTTCTCCTTTAGAAGATTTTACAGTAGGTGGTTTCAAAGAAACTTTAGATGACCCAATGTTTGCTACACCAGAAGCAGCAGCTAAAGTGAAAAAAGTAGTTTGTTGTACAGGTAAAATCTATTACGATTTATACAAAAAACAACAAGCTGAAGGTAGAGATGATGTAGCTATTGTTCGTTTAGAGCAATTATATCCTTTCCCTCGCAAACAAGTAAATGCTATTATTAATAAATACCAACACGCTAAATTCTGCTGGGTTCAAGAAGAGCCTTCAAATATGGGCGCATGGCAATATATTTTAGCATTCTACCGCAAATATGATTTAGAGCTTATTTCTCGCAAATCTAGTGCTTCACCTGCTACAGGTTACAAAAAAGTACATGATAAAGAACAAGCGGATATTTTAGAACGTGCATTTGATGTAACTGGTCTATAATTCTATTTTTTTTCTAAAACCACACATCTCCTTTTACTTTATTCATTTTCATGAAAAAAAATTGGAAGATGTGTGGTTTTATTCTTATAAGGAATATTTTTTATTATATTACCTTGTTAAATGACTTTTTTGGATAGAAGAAGCTTACTTATTTTGAATTAAACCGCAAACACATATCGTGGAAGCTATTATTATTATCATTGTTGCTATTTTAGTCCTTACGGCTATTATTATTATAGTGAGCAGCAATATTCCTAATACTTGGACTATAGAAAAAGCTGTTCTTGTCAATGCTCCTAATCATGAAATTTTTCCTTACCTGAAGGATTTAAGCTTATGGCAAGAATGGACCGTTTGGTCGCCCGAATACGAAAGTGATTTAACATTTGAATATCCTACTCAACAAACTGCTGGAGTTGGCGCTATCCAAAAATGGATGAGTCTCAATCTCAATGCAGTACTCACCCTCACCGAAGTAAAGCCACAAGAAAGTATAACTTTCACTTTAAAATTGCACAAAGAAGATATTACACTTTCTGGTACTATTGTTTTAGGTGTGGCAGACACTTATTTTACACAAGTGGCTTGGCGTTTACAATTGAATCCTACTAAGAAAAAGAATCTTGTACAAAAATACATAGCTTATAACTTGCGCAAATCTTTCGAACAAGATTTGGAAGAAAGTTTACAAAACTTAGTGCTATTCTTTGCAGATAAATTTCCTAATGTAGATGAAATTGAATTGGATGATTCTTCTTCTCTTATAGAAGATGATTTAGCTTAAAGAAATGCCCAGCTTCAATAACCTTTTTTAGTTCTTATATGCAGTTACCAAATTATGTAGCCATTATGGCAGGAGGCGTAGGAAGTCGTTTTTGGCCTACTAGTCGCCAAAATTATCCTAAACAATTTTTAGATATTTTAGGTACAGGAAAATCCTTATTGCAGCTTACTGTAGAAAGATTTGAAAATATTGTACCACGTACAAATATTCTTATTGTTACGAACAGTAGTTATGTGGATTTGGTAAAAGAACAACTTCCTGATTTTGCTAACCATCAAATTCTTTGCGAACCTTCACGCAATAATACTGCCCCATGTATTGCTTATACGGCTTTCAAAATACAACAAATGTCGCCTAATGCAACTTTCATTGTTGCCCCTTCAGACCATATTGTTTTACGCCCAGATGTTTTTACAGAAAAAATACAACAAGCAATCAATATTGCTAGTACAAGCAATACTTTACTCACTTTAGGCATACAACCTACGCATCCGAATACAGGTTATGGTTATATTCATTTCAATGAAAAAGAAAACCTAGATGCTGCTTATAAAGTAAACTGCTTTATGGAAAAACCAAATTTGGAAAAAGCTACCGAATTTGTTCAAAGTGGTGAATATTTATGGAATGCTGGAATTTTTGTTTGGAATGTACAAAGTATTTTGCAAGCTTTACAAAAATATGCTAGCGATATTTATGATTTATTCGAAGCAGGTAAAGACGTTTATGGCACTCCTGCCGAACAAAATTTTATTAATACGCATTACCCTCAATCGCCTGATATTTCTATAGATTATGCGATTATGGAAAAAGCTGATAATATTTATACTATTCCTGCCGATATTGGCTGGTCGGATTTAGGTACTTGGGCTTCTTTATACGAACAACTTCCTAAAGACGAAAATGAAAATGCCATTACTACTGCTCAAACAGAATCTTTGCGCTTGGAAAATACCAATAATTGCATGATTCATGTCCCTTCCAATAAAGCCGTAGTGGTGCGTGGTTTAGAAAACTATATTATTGTAGATACTAAAGATGTTTTGATGATTTACCCAAAAAATAAAGAACAAGACATTAAAAAAGTAGTCAACAATATGGCACAAGATTATCTATAAATTTAGTAAAAATATAAGGGCGCTCCCGCCTCTTTTCAAGGGCGGGCGGGCTATACGCTACATCAGCCGCATTGCATTTTTTTGCAATGCGGCTGGTTTCGCTTCTATCCCTAGCGCAAGGCGCAAACAATTTGTATTTGCCATTTGTTTTTACAATTTATAAGTGTAATTTTACAGCCGTACAAAGAGAAAAAAGCTTACTTTTTTGTTATATATTATAGGATAATTATAGGAAAGCACAAAAACTAAAAAAGGGCGAAGCCCACCATAGTCCCTTTCCCAAAAAAATAAAAAATTATCCTTAATTATACTTTCTAGCCTTATCAAAAAGAATAAGGCAGCTTAATAATTCGCCATTTAGATTAGAATATACATTATATGAGTAATTTCGTAGTTTCAGCAAGAAAATACCGTCCTATACGATTCGATAGCGTGGTGGGGCAAGCCCATGTGGCTAATACGCTCAAAAAAGCCATTAGCAGCAATCATTTGGCGCAAGCTTTTCTTTTTTGTGGTCCTCGTGGTGTGGGCAAAACAACTTGTGCCCGTATTTTAGCTAAAGTACTCAATTGCGAACAACCCACTTCAGATACAGAGCCTTGTGATACTTGCGATTCTTGTAAAGCATTTAGAGAAAATGCCTCTTTAAATGTATATGAACTAGATGCAGCTTCCAACAACTCTGTAGAGCATATTCGCGCTTTAATAGAACAAGTGCGTTTTGCGCCTCAAAAAGGTAAATACAAAATCTATATTATAGATGAGGTGCATATGTTGTCTACAGCAGCTTTCAATGCTTTTTTGAAAACTTTGGAAGAGCCGCCTGCTTATGCTATTTTTATTTTAGCAACGACGGAAAAGCATAAAATTATTCCTACTATTTTATCTCGCTGTCAAATTTTTGATTTCAATCGTATTCAAGTTAGCGATATGGCAAATCATTTGCGCAATATTGCCGAAAAAGAAAATATTGAAGCAGAAGATGAAGCTTTACATATTATAGGACAAAAAGCCGATGGTGCTTTGCGTGATGCTCTATCTATATTCGACCGTGTAGTAAGTTTTACAGGCAATACACTAACCTATCAAGCTGTTATTGATAATCTAAATATTTTAGATTATGATTATTATTTCCGCATTACAGATGCGCTTATGACGGAAGATACAGCAGGTTTATTTATGCTCTTTGACCAAATTTTGCATAAAGGTTTCGATAGTGAAGTTTTCCTTAATGGTTTGGCTATGCATTTGCGCAATTTATTAATGTGCAAAGACCCACAAACACTTAAACTTTTAGAAGTAACAGGTAATATTCGCAATAAATATGCTCAACAAGCAAATTTAGCTAGCAAATCATTTTTAGTAACCGCTATAGGCTTGATTAATGATTGCGATATTCATTTCAAAATGGCAAGAAATAAACGCTTGCATATTGAAATCTATTTGCTAAAAATGGCTTATATTAATCGCACTTTAAGAGTTCAAAATTTAGGCAATACAGCACATACACCTAATGCAATTACTAATACTACAAATACAGTTGCTCCAGACCCAAAGTCTAAAGATGGAGCACCTACTCATGCTAGTACTGCATCCATCGCTACCCCTCCGCCTGCTGCTGTTAGTGTAAAAGAACAATTGAAAGAAATTCAACGTCATACTAGCAGTACTTCTACGCCAAGCAATACCAATAGCGCCAATAGTATTTTAGATAGTATTATGGCACAGAGTAAAGAAGAACTCAAAGCCAAAGAAGCAGAAAAAGCCAA
>X137_Gaur__coassemble_118_pt1 | contig 22862 bp, 18 predicted proteins | sample X137_Gaur__metabat2_high_PE_006 | metagenome-assembled genome bin X137_Gaur | reverse complement strand
TTACGACAATTGCACGCATAAAAAAAAGCCTTTAGTTTTTACTAAAGGCTTTTTTCATAAGCATAAATCAAATAGACGAAAGTATATTACTTAAAAAACAAACAAAAGCCATATCCCCTTTTATAAAAAACAAAATATTTTTTTGGGGAAAGGGACTATGGTGCTTCGCAGTTTATTTCTATCCTGTACTAAACCTTTCAACTACTAGTTGAATACCAAGCGAGCAAAGTAATACAACAATCCATAAAACTTCATCTATAATATATTATTATTCTATTCTAAACAATTCTACATCAAACACTAATACAGAATTTTTAGGAATACTTCCTGTAGAACGAGAACCATAACCCAAATGAGAAGGGATTACAAATACTGCTCTACTCCCTGGAGACATCAACTGCAAACCTTTTTGCCAACCTTCAATCAAAGTTCTTAAAGTAAATTGCACCATATTACCAGAACGAGAAGAATCAAAAACTGTACCATCTAATAAAGTACCTTCATAATGAACCGTTACTTTATTCCAAAGATTAGGTTTCCCGCCTTGAGTCTCTGTTATAAACCAATAGTACATACCATCTTCTGTACGAATAGCATCTTGTAATTTATTCTTTTCTGTAAGATAATCTACAATTAATTTTTCATCTATTTCACTTTGCTTGCTATCTTTACCGCAAGAAGTTAATAAGAATGTAAAAGTAATTAATGCGGCTATAGCCAAAACAATACTGGATATTTTCAACATAATTTTTAAAGTGTTATAATTCACATAAAAGGCATTTTGGCAAAATTAGCATTATATTTAAATAATTTTGTAACTTTGTACCCAATTTGAACACAAAAAAATACAATCAGTAATATAAATAATAAGCATGAGTAATCATTTGCAAACTAATGAAGCTTTACAAGCACGTATTAATGCACTTATTGCATTAGGCGAAATGATGCTTCAAGATAATGAGCAGAGAGCCGAAATTCTTCGTTTAGCAGAAGTACATAACGGTTGGTTTACAGTAAAGAATAGCATTCAAATGATTGAAAATATTGGTCAACAATGGTTAAATGCTATTGCATTAAATCAATTTATTGCACCATACAAAAACAATCTTCTTAAGAATGAAAAAACTTTAAATGTAGGATTGGTTTTAGCGGGAAATGTGCCTATGGTTGGTTTCCATGATGTTTTATGTGTATATCTTACAGGTTACAATGCTTTGGTAAAACTATCTGAAAAAGATACTATTTTAATGCGTTGGATTATACAATTTTTAAACAACTATAAAAAAGATAATCCTCAATTAAATTTACCTACTATTGAAATTGTAGAACGTCTTAATGCTAGTATGCAAGCCGTTATTGCTACAGGAAGCGATAATTCTGCTTTATATTTCGAACAATATTTTGCTAAATACCCGAACATTATCCGTAAAAATCGTAATTCTATTGCTATTCTTAATGGTCAAGAAACTAAAGCCGATTTAGTAGATTTAGGAATAGATATTTTTTCTTATTTTGGTTTAGGTTGTCGCTCTGTATCCAAAGTTTTTGTACCTGAAAACTATGATTTTATTCCATTAATGGAGCAATTAGATTTATATAAAGAAATTGCTAATCATGTAAAATATTGCAACAATTATGACTATAATCGTTCTATATATTTAGTGAATAAAATTCCACATTTAGTAAACGATTGTATTATGGTTTTAGAAAGTGAATCTTTATTATCTCGCATTGCTACATTGCATTACGAATTTTATAAAGATGAGGCTGATTTAGTAGAGAAAATTACTGCACAATTGCCGAATTTACAATGTGCTGTAGCTTCAGAAAACACCATTACTACTTTAAAATCAAAAGATAATTTATCTACATTAGCCATAGTCCCTTTTTCAAAAAGTCAAAACACTATGCTTTGGGATTATGCTGACAATGTAGATACTATGCAATTCTTATTAAACGCTTAAGTTATTAGATTATCAACATAAAAAAAGCCTTGAGTATCTTTATACAAGATGCTCAAGGCTTTTATATTTTAAGCTACAGATGTTTCCAATATTTCTATATCAAAATCATTAAAAGTATCCGAAGAAAAAAGTAATATTTTTTGTTGTTGTACCAATTCTAACAAAGCTAAAAAAGTAAAAATAGCATGCAAACGGTTTTCACAACTTTCAAACACCCGTACAAAAGATAATTTCTTTTCTGTATGTAGTCTTGCTAATAAATAATTATGTCTTTCTTCTATAGAATAATTATGACGTACCACCGTATGTACGATTTTAGTATTATTGCGTTTAAATCGAATTAATACTTGTTCATAAGCAGTTAATAATTTATATAAAGTAAGATGTTCTAATTCAACATCTGCCAATACTTTCTGCGTTTGTTCTTGGATTTCTACCAATATATTTCCTCTTTCATAACGTTGCCATTGTGCTAATTCTAAGTCCTGCAATTCAGAAAGAATAGATTTGTATCTTCTATATTCTAATAGTCTATCTACTAATTCTTGTCTTGGGTCAATTTCTTCTCCCAATTCATTTATTTCAGGTCTCGGCAAAAGCATTTTAGATTTAATGCGCATGAGCGTAGCTGCAACCAAAATAAATTCACTGGCTAAATCAATATTCTTTTGTTGCAAGCTTTCCATATAGTCTAAAAAGTCTTTAGTAATTTTAGAAATAGGAATATCATAAATATCTAATTCATCACGCTCTATAAAGAAAAGTAAAAGATCAAAAGGTCCCTCAAATTCGGGTAACTTTATTTTGTAAGTCATAATAAAATAAAATGTAAAATTAGCTTATTCGGCTAATTCAGTGCTTACTAATACGCCAGAGGTATAATTTTCAGTTTTAACAGCAGTGCCATCTTTAAGCCAATAAGTCCAAATACCTTGTCTTGTTTGTGTCCAATTATGAATACTTAAATTAGTAGGTAAATTGGAAGTGCCTTGTACTTTTAATTGACCATTATCCCAATATTGCTTGACTAAAATTTGTTTTTTATCTTCAAGCTCTATGATTTCAGTACTTAGATTACCATTAGCATACCATTCTCTATACTCTCCACTCATAACATTATTAATAGAAGTAAATTCCATTTTCTTTTGTCCATTATCATACCAAGAACGGTATAAACCATGAACTCTAGTATTGCGCATAGAGACTTCTTCTTCTTTCTGACCATTAGGATACCAACGTTTGACTTTGCCATATTGTTGACCATCACGATAAGGGATTTCAGATTTTTTCTGATTATTAGGATACCATTCAATTTCAATACTTTGTCCATTACCTTGAACAACATTTTCAAAGAAAAGAACACCATTTTTATCCCAATTTTTGCGATTTCCTATAGGTTTACAATCAATAATTTCTGCTTCTTCAGATTTATTGCCATTATCATGCCAACGTTCTAATTTACCTTCAGGACATCCATTGTTATAACTTACTCTAGCTTTTAGTTGAGAATTTTCATAGAAAAAAGTCCATAAACCTTCTCTTACATCAGTATCATCACTAATGGCAGAGTTTCTAGTTTTCTTGACTAATTCAATAGCTTTGTCTGTACTTTTACCAGTATATTTCCCTTCAGCTTCTAATTGTCCATTAGCATAATAATATTTCCAATGCCCTATTTTATCTCTTTCTTTAGTATATGCGCCTTGGCTTTGAATTTTACCAGTAGACCAGTGAGCAGTTTCTATATTTTGAGCAAAAAGTGTATTAGAGGGTAGAAAGGTGGAATATAGGTTAAATATAAGTGCTAAAATAATCGATAAGGGGATTAATTTCATCATGATGAAAACTAATATAAAGAGTTAATAAACCAAAAAAAAGTAGGTTTTATACTGAGCATAGAAAGTATGCCCAGTATATATTTATTTTAAAATAATCATCTAATTATAGATTGAAATTTATTTTTTAGCATTGCTAGTAGCTTTAGTATTGCTTTTATTGGTGCTAGTATTTTTATTAGTATTTTCTTGTTTATTGAAGAAATTTCTAATCAAAGTTTCATTATGATAGAAGCCCACATAGTCGCCAAATAATTTAGTATGCTTTTGAGGTTTAAGTCTTAAATCAACTTGCTTATTCGCATGTACTAATAATAAACCAACACCACGTGCTTCACAAATTTTAAATAAATTATCTTTAGAACGCATTTCTAACATTTGTAAAGCATCATAAGAAAAGGTAATCCATTTTTCATTGGCAGGATATTGAAATACTTGTTTAAGCACATCTAATTCTTGGTATTTATGACTATTTCTTGTCATATAAGCATAAATTGAACTACTCAATAACCAAATCACTAAAGGTAAAAGAAATCTTAAATAAGGAGAATGTTCTGCATTGCCTATTAAGAATATAACCCCAGAGGCAAGTGTTACCCAAAAACCTTTAATCGCTGCATCTTTATACCATAATTTATTAATTTTATATGGTTTTAATGCAGAAAGTGTTTTATGAGATTTAGCCTCCATAGAAATAGTATATAAACGACCAAACCAAGAAGGATACACTAATAAACCATCGGCACGTTTCATACCATGAATTTTTTTAGTACGTTCTTCTATATTAGCATAAATATTTTTAGACTTATCTCCATAATACTTCTCTAAATATTTGAGAGATACCTCTTGCACGGTTCTTTCAATCAGTCGGGTATCAGCAATAGTTTTAGACACGTCGTAAAAGATTAAGAATAGTAAAAAAATGAGTATTTAAATACAGTAATATAAGTTATTTTCGCCGCTCTTAAGTAAATTTAGCGCTTTTATTACAAATAAATATTAAACTAATATATTTATTTGAGAATACGATAATTTTTATAGGAGAAATCTAGGTTTAAATACTTTTTCAAAAAGGCTTTAGCTTTTTCTTTTAAGGTACTTCTATTATAAGAAATATCGTAGTTAAATTGCCAATTTTTAGCATTTAATCTTTTTTTCATTACTTTTGGATGTGTACCCTCAAACTTAGCCAAAACACTAATATTCTTTTCATATTCAAAAGCCTCTACTTTAGCTACATTTTTTTCTACCCATTCATCACTATGCCAAAGCTTATTAAAGCTTTCTTGTTTTCTTTGCATAGCAGCAGGTTCTTTTACCCAACCATAATGATAAATATAAGCATCAATAGGCTTTACATTTAATTTTACTAATTCGCCATTAGTCCATTTTCTAAAACCTTGAGCATCTCTATAAGAGCGAATATCTTTATTATTGCGTACTACACGAATTTCATGTTCATACCAACGAGAAGAAGAACCTACATAATCATAAGAACCATAAAAATGCGTATATTTAAATAATAAACCTTCTACTCTACTATCTTTTAAATTATCCAACATAGCAGCATGTATAATAGGTAAATATTTTTCATGTACAACTTCATCGCCTTGTATATAAAAACACCAATCTGTATCATCGCTAATGGCTTGAAAAGCCTTATTGGTTTCATCCGCCAAAACAGCACCTCCCTCTCTTAAAGATTCATCCCAAACGGTATGAATTACTTTGATTTTATCTGAATTAATACTTTCTATTAATGCAGTTGTTTCATCTTTAGAATCACCTATAGCTACAATAAACTCATCGCAAATAGGCAAAATAGAAGTAATGGCTTCTACTATAGGATAATCATATACTATAGCATTTTTGATAAATGTAAAACCTGTAACTTTCATCATATAATTAATGGTTATTTTTTAAGAATGGTTTGGGTATTGTATATTAAAAACAGCAGTTTTTACACGCTTAGAAATAATATTATCTTCTTTTTCTGCTTGTTCTAAAATAAGTTCTTGTGCAGCAGGCAATTCGAATACAGCTTGTAAATCACGTACTTTACCTATAGGTACTTGCATTTGATGGCATTTTTCATAAAATACTTCATGATCAATTTTCTTAAAAGCATGCTGCAAATAACCTAATAAAGTAACTCTATTTTTTACTCTTTGATAATTATTTTCATATAAAGGGGATTTGGCTACCTCCGGTATATTTAATAATTCACATAAGTGCTGAAATTGTATATTAGAACCAACAGCTAAAACATAAGTAGTGCCATCTTCAGCATTAAGCTGTTCGCCATAAGGGGCAATATTAGGATGTAAAGAGCCTATTCTTTGTGGAATAAATCCTGTCATTAAATGTGTACTAGCTTGATTGGCTAAAGAGGCAACAGCTGCATCAAAAAGAGAAACATTTACTATACTTCCTTTACCTGTACGCATGCGTTGTATAAGGGCGCAAAGTACACCTTCTTTGAGTTGGTGTGCTGCTAAAATATCTATAAAAGCAATAGGCATTTTAGTAGCTGGTCCTGCTTGCTGACCATTCATATACATAATACCTGATTCAGCTTGTAGTACAACATCAAATGCAACTCTATCTTTGTCATTTTCGCCAAAACCTGAAATATTAGCATAAATGAGTTTTGTATTTTTTTGCAAAAGGGTGTTGGCATCCATACCCATTTTTTGTGCTGCACTATCTTTAAAGTTAGCTACTACTATATCGACTTGTGGTAATAAATCATAAATGATATTTTGATCTTTTTCTTGTTTTAAATCTAGAAAAAGTGTTTCTTTATTCCAATTGGCTGCGGCATAATAAGCAGAAGTTTTATATTGAGGATCTTCTGTAGAAATTTTCCAAGTTCTTGTTACATCGCCGCCAGTAGTAGCATTTTCTACTTTAATCACTTTAGCGCCCAATTCTGCAAAAAATAATCCTACACTAGGACCAGCTAAAACACTGGCTAATTCTAATACAACTAAATCTTTAAAAATTTCATTGGTATTTGTATCTTTAGCCAAATGATTATGATTCATAATAACAGTATTTTAATAAAATCGATATAAAGTTATGACGTACAATAAATTGTATGATATTATCAGCATTGCTATACAAGAATTTAATGTGCAAGGCAATGAGATTGAAGAAACAGAAACAGGCACATGGACATTTACCATTCAAGATTTTACAGGGCAATTGCAAATGCATGAAGATCCTGATGATAATGTTTTAAGTTTGTTTTTACATATTTATGTCTTACCTATACCGAATAAAAATAAAGACAAATTTATGGAAGAATTATTAACATTCAATGCACAGAATAACTATATGAAATATGGTATTTATGAAAACTATGCTTTGTTTTCTGTGACTTTCCAAAATTTTGATTTATTTACAAAAGATTTTTTTGTAGTAATTTTACGTCGATATATTCAGTTTTTACAAGAAACGCGCGCCGATATGGGCACGCGTTATTTTGAGGCAAGTGTACCAAACTATTAGTTAGTTATTGACTAAAAGTTGATGATGAATGCCAATATGCTCATATAAATATACTTCTTTGCCAGCAGTAAATTGAGCTTGTAATTCTTCCGAAGCATAACGTAATGTTAATAAAGTTAATTGAGGAATTACCTCTATATCATAATTCGTTTGGGCTTGTTCAATAAATTGAGCAAGCCTATTTTCATTATAATCTATAGCTAAAGAAAAGGCTAAAGCTGTATTTTGAATCATATTAATTTTTATACGTGCTGTAGCCAATAATTGAAATAATTGAGCTAAACGAATTTCATCTAAGAAATGCAAATCTTTAGTTCTAACTTTGAGTAAAGCTTGATTTTCTTTGACTACAATAATAGGTGGATAGATTTGTTCAGGACTTGATATTTTACCAAAAACCATAGTCCCTTCCTCATTAAAATTTATAAAAGATCTAACAAATAAAGGAATTTGTTTATTTTCTAAAGGACGCAAAGTATTAGGATGAATTACCTTAGCACCATAATAAGTCATTTCAATTGCTTCTTGATAACTTAATTGGCTAAGTAAAGTAGCATACTCTGGCAATAAATTGGGATCTGCTGTAAGAACGCCTGCTACATCTTTCCAAATAGTAAGACTTTCTGCATCTAAACAATAAGCAAAAATAGCAGCTGTATAATCAGAGCCTTCTCTACCTAAAGTAGTGGTAAAATTTTCGTCAGTATTGCCAATAAAACCTTGTGTTAGTACTATATTTTTTTGCTTATTAATTTGCGCCATTTGCTGTCGAATTAATTGCGCAGTTTCCTGCCATTGTACTTTAGCATCTCTATAAGTATTGTCAGTGCGAATACAATCTCGAGCATCTAACCAATAATTACCTATAGCATATAAATCTTGTAGAACGGCAGCAAGAATTTTAGTAGAAAGCAATTCGCCTACGCTTACGATTTGGTCATAAGTATAATCAAATTCTAAACGCATAGGTTCTTCAATAATCCATTCAATATCTACGAATAAATCATTAATCTCTTGTTCTAAAGTAGTATGTCCTTTAGGGAAAAGTTCTTGAATAATGGCTTGATGTTTATTTTTTACAATTTCAAGATTTTCGAAGGCTTGAGCAGTATTACCTGCCATATAAGCATTGATTACTAGTTCTAAAGCATTAGTTGTTTTACCTAAAGCAGATACCACTAATACTAAATTTTCATCTTTATATTTAGCAACAATTTGCGCTACATTACGAAATCCATTGGCATCTTTAATAGAAGCCCCACCAAATTTGAAAATTTTTGTCACGATAGTATATTGTAAATTATAAAATTAATCGAAAACAGTAAAGTATAAAAGCGGCAATATTTTAGCGATATAGCCTAATAAAAAAGGTTCGCCACAAAAATAATGACGAACCTAGATATATTAGAATATAAGGATAATTTTTTAGATTAAAATTACCAATAAGCAGAAAGGTTAATATCTAGCTCTTGTGCAATATTTAGTATAATATTACGACGATAAGGGGCATGAAGTTCGCTTAATTTAATATGTTGGCGCACTACATTATTAATAAAACCTTCGCTTAAGAGATAACGACTAGTAAATAATCCATATCTATCAATAATAATACTTTGAATAGGCTTAAAGAGTTTTTGTTTAATTTCATCTCTTTCGGCTAAAAGTTGTGCGGCAGCAGCTCTTTCTTCAGGTGTAAGGCGTCTTTTGCCATACATATTAAGTTCAAGTGCCTTGGCTTCTTTTATAGCATTAGTATAAATATTATAAAAGGCATTTTTAATTTCTGTATTTTTTACAGCTTTATAAATACTTTTATAAGATAACCAATCTTCAAAGCTTTTTTCGCCTTTTACCATTTCTCTCAATAATTGATTATCAATAATTTGATAAGGCGGTTTGTTATACTTTTGAGCAAATCCTTCCCTAAATTTTAATAATTCATTGAGTACGAATTGTTGAAATTCAGTAGTGTCTTTTTTATCATTTTTAGAGAGAAAATCTGTATTAGGCGTTTGTTCATCAAAACGCACTTCGTTATGTGCACTGGTTTCATCTTTAACCCAATCCATAATCCCTTTTTGAAAAACTTCTTTCATTAAAGTTTCATATAAATCGAATAGATAAATAACATCATGCGCAGCATATAAAATTTGTGCTTCAGATAAAGGTCTTAAAGTCCAATTACTAGCTTGAAGTTTTTTATCCATTTGTACTTGTAGCTTTTCATGTAAGAAATGCGCCAAACTAGAAACTTCATAATTCAATAATTTGCCAATAATATCTGTATCGCAAACCTCTTGAGGATAACATTTAAGAGAATGCAATAAACGCAAATCTTGGTCTACACTATGCGCAATTTTTAAGATTTTAGGATTTTCAAAAACCTCGAATAAAGGTTTTATATTTTGAATCTTAAAAGGATCAATTATAAAACAACGCGTGCGTGTACAAATTTGAATAAGACATAAGGTAAAACCGTAACTATAACGATTGCTGTCAAATTCTAAATCAAAAGCTACCGAATCGGCAGATTGCAAATGTGCAATGGCTTCATTAAACAAAGCTACCGACTCGATATATTCTATTTTCTGATAAGTCATAAATAATACTGTCTTGCAAAAAAGGCTATTATTCTGGTTCGAAACCTAAAACGATATTGAAAGAACCATAATCCCAAATTTTACTTGCTGAAGGTAAGTTTTTATCAATACCAAAACCATAATCGAAACCTAAAGTACCAAACATAGGCAAGAAAGCACGTAAGCCAAAACCAACAGAACGTTTTAAGTGGAATGGATTATATTCTTTCATATTATTCCATGCATTACCTGCTTGAGCAAAGGCTAAAACATAGAAAGTAGCTGAAGGATTTGGTGAAATTAAATAGCGAAGTTCTGCTGTAAATTTATTATAAATAGCAGCACCAAACTGGTTAGCTGCAGAAACATCATTAGTAGGGTCTTTATAACCACGCATAGAAATGATAGTTTTACCTTGTAAACCTACAAAGTTAGAAATACCATCACCACCTAATTCATAACGTTCGAATGGAGATAAACCTAATTTTTTATTATAATACCCTAAGAAACCTAATTTGGCAGAAGCTTTAAAAACTAAGTTTTTAGCTAAAGGTGTATACCAATCTGTTTTTATATCCCATTTATGATATTCTACTAACTTATATTTCTCTGCATCAGACATACCATTGAAATCTCTGTTGAGTAAAAGGGAGTATGGCAAAGTAAATTTCATGCCTAATGAAATAGATGCACCTTGTTGAGGGAAAGTAGGATTATCTATAGAGTTACGAGAGAAATTTACATTTAAAGCTAAGTTATGGAATATCCCTGTAGGAATACGGAAATCTATACGATTATGCAAATTAAGATTTTGATAATCAATAGATATTTGACCAATAAACCAATCATCTGGAATTCTTAAACGTGAACCAATACCAACAGAGACACCCGTAATTAATAATTGTGTAAAGTTTGAAGATTCTTTAGGCGTACCATTATTGAAACGTGTATGATAAGCTGATACATTTAATGAAGTTGGACGTTTGCCACCCAACCAAGGTTCCATAAATGAGAAGTTATAAGATTGATAATAACGACCATTCGTTTGTGCGCGTAAAGATAAACGTTGACCATCGCCTTGTGGTAAAGGAGACCATCTCTCTGGTTTAGAAATATTGCGTAAAGAGAAGTTGTTGAAAGTAACCCCTAATGTACCTATCAAACCATTAGAATAACCACCCCAACCTGCTGAAAGCTCTAATTGATCTGAAGGGCGTTCTTCTACTGTATATTCTATATCTACTGTACCACGGCTAGGATTTACAGGTGTATTAATAGCCATAGCTTCAGGATTAAAATAGTTTAATGCCATTAACTCGCGTTGAGAACGAATAATATTACTTCTACTAAATTTATCTCCTGGTATAGTACGTAATTCACGACGAATTACATGTTCATTTGTTCTATCATTACCTTTAATAATTACTTTATCAATGGTAGCAACAGGACCTTCCGAAATGCGAATTTCTATATTTACAGTATCATTTTCAATACCTTTTTCTATAGGTTCTGCTCTAAAGAATAAATATCCATTATCTTGATAAAGTCCACTAATATCACGACCATTTTGATCATAATTAATGCGTGTATTTAATAATTCTTCATTATAAATATCCCCTTTCTTAATACCTAAACGGTTTGCTAATTCTACGCTTCTATAAGTAGTATTTCCTCTAAAAGCAATATCGCCAAAATAGTAAACATTTCCTTCTTGTATATCTATATCAATAGCAATGCCTTTTTTACCATTATTTTCAACGATATAAACAGAGTCTCTTATAATTTGAGCATCACGTAAACCTCTAGTATTATAAAGTGCAATAAGTGCTTTTTTATCTTTTTCATAATCTTCTTCTATAAATTTAGAAGATTTGAAGAAAGTATACCAACGTCTTTGTCTAGTGTCTTTCATGGCTTTGCGCAATTTACGCGCAGGAATTTGTTCATTGCCATTGAAAGTAATAGATTGAATTCTTATTTTCTTCCCTCTATCAATATCAAAAGCCCATTGTACATAACCCTTTCCATAAACTATATCTTCTGTTTCTACTATATTTACTTTAGTGTCAGGATACCCCTTACCCTCATAGTAATTTTTTATAATAAGAGTAGCATTTTGGCGCATAGCATCATTGGCAACGCGTCCTTTTACTAAATACTTTTCTAGTAATTTCTTTAATTCGTCATGATGTGTTTTAGGAATACCTTTATAACCATAACGAGAAAGACGTGCATATTCTTCTACAACAATCTCTAAATTAATTTCATCACCAATAGTACTAATAATATCAATAGAGACATTAGTAAATAGGTTTTGTTTCCATATTTGGCGAATAGCTTTACTTAAGTCCTCGCCAGGTATAGAAATTTCTTTACCTACATCTAAACCAGAAACTTTAAGAATAGAGGCAGAATCTGCTAATTGAAAACCTCTAACGCTTACGCTCTTGATTTCATATTGTTTAGGCTCTAGATCTTCTGTGCCATTATTTAAGTGTACAAAAGGATCTTGATCTACAATATTAGGAATGGAGTCATTCAATAATTGTGCATGTAGACTAGCTTGAAAGCTACAGCACAAGATAAAAAACAGGGCTATATTTTTGAAATTCATATTTTAAAATAGAAGTCAGTACGATAAAGAAAGAAAAATTACCAATAAATGCAATTTTTCAAACGAAATAATTAAATAAAAAGATAGGTTTAACCGAAGGTATACTACAAATTTATGAAAAGACAAGACATATATCAAGTCTTTTCTTTTTTATTGAACTTGTTCTCCTGTTAGACCAAATCTTCTTTCTCTTTTTTGGTAATCTAGAATTGCTTCATATAAACTTTCTTTTGTAAAATCTGGCCAAAATGTATTTGTAAAATATAATTCACTATAGGCAATTTGCCAAAGGAGAAAGTTGCTTATTCTATGTTCCCCACTAGTTCTTATTAATAGTTCAGGGTCAGGCATATTTGCCGTACATAAATATTGAGCTATAGTATCTGAGTTGATGGCATCAAGTTTGATTTGATTGTTTGCAACAGCTTGAGCAATTTGTTGCATAGCTTGAGTGATCTCCCATCTAGCACTATAACTTAAAGCTAAGACTAAAGTAGTACCTGTATTAGTAGATGTTGTCATTATAGCTTTTTTCAATTCATCCTTTGTTGCTGTAGGTAAAGATTCTATATCGCCAATAGTTTGCAATTGAATATTATTTTTTTGCAAAGTAGGCAATTCTTTACTTATAGTTTCTACTAATAAATGCATTAAGCCATCTACTTCTGCTTTGGGTCTATTCCAATTTTCTGTAGAAAATGCATATAAAGTGAGATATTGAATCCCTAATTCTGCCACAGCCTCCACTGTATCACGTACGGCTTGCACGCCATTATGATGTCCATATATACGCTCTTGACCTTGGTTTTGCGCCCATCTACCATTGCCATCCATAATAATAGCAATATGTTGAGGAAGTTTATCCAAGGCAATTTCTGATTTTTTGCTCATTATAATTAATATAGTAATATATCAACAAGGATTGAAAGATATCAAAATTAAAACTTGGCAAAGGTAAGTATTAATTGTGACTATTAAAGTATATTTTTTCTTCAATTTTAAGGAAGAATTACGTTTATTCAAAATAAAATGTGTTTAATTTTGTCCTTTTATCATCTTTAAGTAAATTTGAAGCAAGATAATTATCTTTTATTTGACAATAAACTTATTAAACTCAAATGGGCAAAGAACACCTCATCCAGCAATTAACCATAGCGTTAAAATCTGCTGACATTGATACATTAAAATCATTAGCTAAAGAACTTGTTTTATTAGATGAACAAGAAGCTTTAGGCTATTATTTCTTATCTGAGGCCTATATTTTAGAAGAGGATTGGGAAAATGCAGAATTATTAATGGCTAAGGCCATGGATACAGCTAGTGAAAATATTCCTTATATGCTTCGTTTAGCTTATATTAAAGAGTGCCAAGATGAAATGCCAGATGCCCGTATGTTATATGATTTAGTATTAGATGCAGAATCTGATAATATTTCAGCTTTAGTAGGTATGGCGCGTTATTACTTTGAAGCTGAAGGAGATACTGAAGAAGCTTTAGTTTCAATTAATCAAGCAGAAGCAGCAGCCATTGCACATAATGCAATAGATGTTTTAGCTTCTATTGTTTATCTTAAGATTAAAATTCTTTTAGAGAACGGTGATACTGAGCTTGCTTTAGATTTAGTAAATGAAACCCTAAAAACTAATCAAGGGCATGAATTATATTTACTTAAATTAGAAGCATTATCTACTTTAATTCATGTTTTAGAAGGGCAAGAAGCTGCGCCTTTTATTGCTGAGGCTGAAACTACTTTCCAAAGTTGTATGATTTTATTCCCTGCATACATTGAAGATTTTAGAAGTGCTTATGCTACCTTCCTTGCGCAAACGCAACAATTTGAAAAAGCAGAAGCTTTATTCAATGATTTATTAAAAGGGTTAGATAGCAAAAAAGAAGAAGATAAAGTAGAAATCATTACTATTTTACAATCACTTACTAATCTCTATGAGCAAATAGGAAATACGGAAAAGCATATTGAAGTACTTTCTCGTATTATTGATTTAGATAATACATCTTGGGATGCTTATGCTTCTCGTGCTGCTTTATATGTAAAAAATAATGATTTTAAATCTGCACTAGCAGATTACAAAACTGCTAAAAAATATGTAAGCACCGCCTCTTTACCTTATTTCTTAAAAGAAGAAGGCGATTTTTATTTATCTATTAAAGATTATAAAAGTGCATTTAATAGCTTTAAAGAACTAGCTACTTTCAAATTTGAAGAAGGTATGGAAGATAATAGCTTATTAGGTGAAGGCTATTTAGGTATGGCAAAAGTTTATCAAGTTACAGGTACGGCGCCAACAGAGAAAATATTTGAAGCAACTTTAAAAGCTATTAAATTAGGCACTAGCCAAGCTATTAATTTTGCTATGACACATTGTGCAGCGCTTTATGCACAATATAATGCTACTTTCTTAGATAGCTTTAAACCTTACTTTGAAGAAAATAAACAAAATCCTTTCTTACAACAATGCTTTAATAAAGTATGGAAGTTTGACCCTAAAGCCAATGATTTGAGTTATTTACCTGCCGATGTTTATAAAGATGTAGTAAGTATTTTTGAAAAGAATATTTTCTTCTTTACAGAACAAGGACTTTTATCTTATGATATAGATGCAGAAGCTGGTAATGTTGCTTTCTACAAAGTAAATAAAATGAAGAAAACAGGCATTACATTAGAAGTAACACCTACTACAGGCGAAGCAGCTTATGAAATGCAATTTACTATGAAAAAAGGGCAACTAGCTTATATTGCCGATGAAAGTGATGAAGATGATTTATTAATATTGCAAGGTGTGGAAGTTAATGCCCTATCTATTGAAGATAAAGCACAACTTAAAGCACAATTTGCGAAAGTAGATTTATCGCTCTTAGGTGAAAATGCTAAACCTTTAAGTCAAGTACTTCAATAATCTTATAAAAGAAAAGCCATATTCCCTTTTCAAAATATAAAACCTAGTCGTAAAATCTAAGAAAAGTGATAAAAATCATATTAAAAAGTGACTATTATCATACTTCAAACGTCTAAAATTTATAAAAAAGCTGGCAAAAATGTCGCTATTTTGTTCTAATAGTTGTATTTTTGACTAGACTCAATATAAATAGACATATTAAATAGATTTTATAACTAGGTTTTTTTATTTAAAGTACCTAAACACCACCTTAGAAAAGGGTAAAAGAATGAAAAATATTTGCTTATTATTATCTTTATTTTTGCACCACTTTGGCTAATGGCACAAGATATTCCTACAACTCCTATATCTAATATATTAAAAAGAGATGCTATTCAATTAGCAGCAAGATATTTAGAAAAAAATGAAGTTGTAGAAGAATTACCTCAATATTTAATAGATTCAATTGCTACAATTTTAAATAAAATTATTCATACTGAATTGCCTCAATCTGCGATTGTTGAAGAATTAAATATTCATACTCAATCTTCAGTAGATGTTTATAATATTAGATTTTTTGCAGACAGTGAAACATCTTGGGTTAAACATTATTTGAATAATCAAGATATAATTCCCGAAGCTTTAAGTTTTTTATTTTTAAATTATAGTGGCTTACATTTAAGTTTAGTGAAAGCTGGACCACTCTATACGGAATTTAATTTAGAAAGTGAATATCCTATGCATATGGCTAATTTTGGAAAACAACTTTCTAATTTACCAGGCATAGATATGGTAATCGTAGGTAATAATGATACTAACCATAATACCAATAATACTGACATTCGTTTACAAAGAGTAGCTAATGCTTGGTTAGTAACTTATTGTTATGGCGTACAAAATGGTCAAATTAATTATATTTGGCAATTTGCATTAGAGGATCTAGATAATAGTGTTCAATTTATAACTGAACAAGGTAAGAATCCGCCAAACTTAAATAAAAATAATACTACGCTTTAACTTTAATCTAATCTTCTATTTTAAAAAGAGTATTGAATCATGAATTTAATTTTTACTATATATCCTGCTGCACAATTATTTCTTACTACTAATATAGAAAAAGGTATTTCTATTACAGCTGCACAAGCTAAAAAGGAAGCAAATACTAATAGAGTAAATAAAATAAAAGAACGTATTCGTGAATACAATATAGAGGATTTTTATACTAAAAAAATCACTGTGGCTAATTCTAATTTTGAAAAAACAATTCCAGCGGTTTTTAATGTTCAACCTCATGAATTTAAAGCTGTAGAAGAAATTGCTCAATTAAATGCAGAATCTGCGCGTTTAGGTATTGGTATTAAAATGTATAAACAAACTCAAGAAGCTATTCAAAATTATTCGGACAAAGATTTATCGATTCTTTTCAATATAGAAGAAGTAAAATATCCAATACAAAAGCATGCTATTATCAATGGTAGCAATATTGATAAATTGGAACGTTTAGAAGATATTTTACCACACCTATCTTCGGAGGTTTATAATACAATTATTGATAATAATATTAACATAATACAAGCCCTAGAAGCCGAATCTAAAGCTGCTGCTATTGCACGTTTGGTAAAAGAGAAAGATTCTCCTCTAAGACGCTTACCTTTATTAGCGCCTGTTATTAATAATGTATCGGATGCAGATGTAACAAATTTCCTTATTGAAGAACAAATACTAGGCGTAAATCCTAAAGATTACGACGATATGGATGAAGAATTAACGCAAGCGCATCTCAAATATCAAAGTACACGCAATCAAGTTTTTCAAGCTATTAGAAATGCTGTACAAAGTTTACAAACTACTTATCAAAAAGACTTCAATAATAAAGTTAGAGCTTATAATGAATGGCAGAATTTAATTGCCGAAAAAAGAAGCGAATTATTGAAAGAAGCTATAGATTTGAAAGTGATTTTCTAAGCCTTCAATAGTTTAGATTTCATCAATCCATATAGTCTTATACATAAAAATTTGTTTTCGGACATTTTTATGAAGCGTGTATTCTAATAAGAATATGCCACCAATTTAAATAGATTTTAGAAATGTAATATGCTGCATATTACAAAGTACAAAACCCATTTATTTAGGTTTATAAGGCAGCAAAGCATATATAGTACAGAAAAACACACTAGATTGTAATCTTAGGATTACATAAACATATCTTGATTTTTATCAAAGTAGCCAAAGATAACTCAACACCCTCCCACTTATAATAAAACCAATATGTGCATAGTATTTGCATAGTTTTATTATAGGTTATTGTTCTTGTTCTGTAGAGTTATCTTGTTTTTGTTTTTGATCTTGTTTTAGATTTTGTTTCAATCGTGTTTTTTTAACATATATGCTTTGTTTTTAAAATATAAAAACCTCCTTTTCTATATTGAGAAGGAGGTTTATTTTTTGTCCTATTTTTAGGTTTATTTTTTTATTTTTTTTTGAAAAGGGAGTTCGGTGGCTTCGCCATTTATTGATTAATAAATATTACCAATACCTTTTACCTTTCCATAGAGTTCGCCTCCTTTAGAGAAAAGCTTATCCACTTTTAATTTTATTTTTTCATCTACAATCAAAGGTGGCGCATGATGTGTTTTTGTGCGAGCATCAATAATTAAACTACCTGTACAGCCCCAATGTTTAAATTCTATTTGGCTACCAATTCCATAAACATCATGAGATGGATTAGAACGTGTAAAAGTTACCCACAGAAAGTTAGCAAAGTTTTCAGCTACAAAATTACTATCATCTGCTAAAATAATTAAAGGCGCAGTTTCCAAATTAGAACTTTCCATTTGTTTGGCAAATTCAGTAATTTCTATTTGCGCTTGCTTATAATCTTTAAAAGTAGGTGCTTGCACTACCATAATCCCTTTTTCAACCATTTTTGGATTAGAAAAACCATGAGGCATGCGTTGAATTTGTGGTAATTCATGCGATAGTTTTCTAATAGGATCGCCACAAGCTGCAATAATTAATTTAGACCCTTCATTCCAACCTGAACCAGAATAATCTAAAGTATCAATAGTCGTTCTTGTTTGGAAATGTAAGTCTCTTCTAAAATCAACTCTCTCCAATACATGAGCAAAAAATCCTGGTAAATCATATGTCGTTAAATTAGGTACATCATCAGCGGCTATAATTAAATATTTCGTTAATGAAGTTTGTCCAGAACCTAATAAACGATTTGCAATAGTTAGAATTTCCTCAGGCTTTTTATCTCTAAAAGGCATATAACGCTCCTGCCCTATTGCCAATAGTAAAGGATGCACACCAGCTTCATCTACAGCCTGTACTTCCTTTACTCCTGGAAATTCTTTTGGCGTTAATTTCTTCACTAATTCATGAATTAAATAACCAAAACTAGTGTCTTCTTGTGGTGGTCTGCCTACTACAGTAAATTGCCAAATAGCGTCTTTTCTATAATAAACATCTTTAACTTTCATAACTGGAAAAGGATGCTCCAAACTATAATAACCTATATGATCACCAAACGGACCTTCTATTTTAGTTTTATCTTTTTCAATTTCACCTGTTATACAAAAATCTGCATCAGCAGACATAACAAAACCATCTTGCCAAAAATATCTAAAACTTCTATTATTCAAAAGTCCTGCAAAAGTCAATTCTGTTAATCCTTCTGGCATAGGCATTATGGCAGAAAAAGTATGTGAAGGTGGTCCGCCCACAAAAATACTAGCTTTAAAAGGCAAGTCACTTTCATTATACATTTTATGATGAATTCCTATACCTCTATGCAATTGATAATGTAAGCCAATTTCTTTATTCAATTCATAGTCATTGCCATCCATCTGAATTCTATACATACCAATATTAGTATGCATAATATTTTTACTACCTGGAGGCACAGTACATACTTGTGGCAAAGTAATGAATGCGCCACCATCCATACCCCAAGATTTAATAGCAGGAAGTTGGTCTATGGTAGTTTTACCATATAAAATAGGCTTGGAAAAGCGTGCTTTCTTAGGTAAACCGCTTAAGGCTGCAAATGGCGTACCTAAATAACGCATAGGATTTTTCAAAATTGAACTTAAATCCGCTTTAATTTCAATGACCCTTTGCATTTTTTCCATAGCATGGCGCACCAAAAAATCTGTTCTTTCTTTTGTGCCATATATATTGGAAGCCGCAGTGAAAGGAGTACCCTTTACTTTTTGAAACCAAAGCGCAGGACCTTGCGCCTCATATACGCGTCTTTGTATTTCGGCTATTTCTAAATTTGGGTCAGTTTCTGTATTAATTTTCAATAGCTGATTATGTTTTTCCAAATCAACTAAAGCATCACGCAAACTACGATAAGACATATATAATTTTTATAGTATATCAAAGAATTGCGGCTAAAATACACAAAAAACATCATATTCTCTGCCCTAATCATATAAACTTTGATTTAAAGCCATAGTAAAAAATAATTCGCATTTGTTTTGCGAAAAAATACAGACTGAGTAAAATAAAAAATTGAATTATTAAATAGTATAGTATTATTTTTTTTTGAAAAGGGACTATGGCATTTTTATAAAAAAAGTCATTTGCTATGTCTATTAAATATTAATTTACGTATATAAAGGAATTAATATTTAAACAAAAACCATACTCCCTTTTTCAAAAAAAACTGCTTATGAATATGAATGATTTAAAAAGAAAAAAAAGCGCCATTTCATATAAAGAAATAGCGCTTTGGTTAGCTTATAGTTTCAATTGTTTTAATTTGAATACATTGTATAAAATAGAACAAATTTTAGCATTAGAAGAAGAAGACTAAATAGGAATTCTATAAGTTGGGTCTTCTTCTATATTTACTTCTATAATAGAAGCAGCATTTGCCAATAAATTGCGAGAATCTTCGCTCAAATGGCGTAAAATTAATGTCTTATTATATTTTTTATATAGTTCTGTCAATTTAGAAATTGTTTCTATAGCTGACATATCAGCAATGCGACTTTCGGCAAAATCAATTACTACGATTTGAGGGTCATTTGCTATATCGAATTTATCCATAAAGTTAGCTGTGGAAGCAAAAAATAAAGGTCCAAAAATTTCATATACCTTTCTCCCTGCTTCATCTATAGATTTTCTAGCACGAATGCGTTTAGCACTTTCCCAAGCAAAAACTAAAGAAGCAATAATTACCCCTGTGAGCACAGCCAAAGCCAAATTATGAAAGAAAATTGTAATACTAGCCACTACAACAACAACTATCATATCTGTATTAGGAACTTTATTAACGATTTTAAAACTAGACCATTTGAAAGTATTAATGGCAACAATAAACATGACGCCTACTAAAGCTGCCATTGGAATTTTTTCAATCACAGGAGCAGCAAATAAAATGACTGCTAATATAGCCAATGCACCAATAATACCAGACAAACGAGAACGAGCACCCGCTTCTAAATTAATAAAACTTTGAGCAATCATAGCACAACCGCCCATACCACCTAAAAATCCATTGGCAACATTTGCCGCCCCTTGTGCTATAGCTTCTTGATTAGAGGAACCTCTATTTTCACAAATTTGGTCCACTAAAGTTAAAGTTAATAAGCTCTCGGTCAAACCAACACCAGCCATAACTACACCATATTGCAATATAATGGCTAAACTTTCCCAATTCATAGGAATATTTGGAATATGAAATTGCGGTAAAGAACCGCTTACAGAAGCAATATCCGCCACTGTTTTGGTTTGAATATCAAAACCTACAGTCACTAAAGTAACTATAATAATAGCTGCCAAAGAGGCGGGAATAATTTTTGTAATTTTAGGGAAAACATAAATTATAGCAATAGTCAAAGCCACTAAACTCAGCATTAACCACAAATCATTGCCCATCATCCAAGTTTCATTGCCTAAAGTATCTTTAATTTTGAATTGAGAAAATTGTGCTGTAAAAATCACTACAGCCAAACCATTCACAAAACCATACATTACAGATTCAGGCACTAAGCGTATAAATTTCCCCCATTTAAAAACGCCTACTAAAATTTGAATAATACCAGCTACCACTACAGCACCTAATACATATTCAACACCATGGCTTATTACCAAAGCAGTAAAAACAATAGCCGTAGCGCCTGCGCCACCAGAAATCATACCCGGTCTACCGCCAAATAAAGCTGTAATTAATCCCATTAAAAAGGCAGCATAAAGCCCCATTAATGGCGTAAAACCCGTCACTATAGCAAAAGAAAGTGATTCGGGCATCATAGTCATAGCGACTGTCAAACCTGCCAAAATCTCCGCACGATAGTTAATTTTAGTGGCGGAAAGTGGATTCAGGTAAGTTTCTATTTTATTCATTTTAAGCTTATGAATCAATTAATATGTAATATTTGGCAAAACTAGTAAGTTCCTCATACAGAAGGTATAAAAATTAGCTAAAAAATTGCGTTCTTGCAAGAGAAAATTTAAGCTTATACAATTTATGTTTGATTATACACCTTATTTATCTGTTTTGCAATTAGAAAAGCCTACAGCTATGCAAGCAGATTATTGGACAAAGGACACTCCTTATTCAATTTTACTTTCGCCTACAGGCTCAGGTAAAACACTTGCTTTTGAAATGCAATTACTTCAGTTCTTGCAAAATGCGCCTAGCAATATTAGAGCTTTAGTTATTTGCCCTACTAGAGAATTGGCACAACAGGGCTTTAAGAATTGGCAAAATTTAAAAACAAATTATAAATCATTTTGCTGTTATGGTGGTCACAACTTCAAAGATGAAGTGGCTCAATTACAAGGTAAACCTAATATTATTTTTGGCACACCAGGTCGTATTTTAGACCATTTGCTAGAGCATCCCAATTTGCTGAATAATTTTGAGCATTTAATCATTGACGAATATGATAAAACCTTAGAAATGGGTTTTATGCAGCAAATGGAAGAAATTATTGATTATGCAGCCCCTTTAAAAAGTATACAACTTATTTCTGCTACGAAAATAGATAAAATACCTAGTGCTTTCGAAAATTATGCTTTTTCAGAATATGACTATTTGGGTGCAAGCATTCAACCTAATTTTTCTTATATTTTCATGCAAAGTAAAGGTAAAGAAAAGGTTGATGATTTATATGCTATGCTTTGTACTTTAGGTAATAAAGGTAAAACTTTAGTTTTTTGTACGCATAGAGCGGCTGTAGGTAGAATTGTGGATAATTTAGATAGAAAAGGCTTATCTGTTTTAGGTTTTCATGGCGCAAAAGAACAAAATGAGAGAGAATTAGCCCTTACTAAATTTAGAAATGGCAGTATTAATATTTTAGTTTGTACAGATTTAGCTGCACGTGGTTTGGATATACCCGAAATTGAACATATTATTCATTATCAGTATCCGCAAACTGAAGCTGAATTTATCCATAGAAATGGCAGAACTGCAAGAATGCAAACTCAAGGCAGTATTTATA
>X137_Gaur__coassemble_116_pt1 | contig 22895 bp, 14 predicted proteins | sample X137_Gaur__metabat2_high_PE_006 | metagenome-assembled genome bin X137_Gaur | reverse complement strand
ATTACAGTTGCACCATTAGTAACTCAGACATACTATGTAAAAGCAAAGAATGCTTGTAGTGAATCTGATTTAATCCCTATTACAGTAACTGTAAGAGATTATATTTATGGTGATCATGAAGTAAGTACCAATCAGTATTGTACAGATAATGATGGTTGGCATCATTTCTACTTAACAAGTAATGATAAGATTATTTTATCTGTTAAAGGGGATTTTGCAGGACAAACTCCTGGCTTCCCTATTGCAAAATTACATTATAAAACAGACTCTATTACAGCACTTTCAGCAAGTCATCAAAATCCAATGACTACCCCTGATTGTTCTGCTCTAGATTCTATTCATAGAGAATTCACTTTAGAATTAAGTCGTTCTTGGGAAGTTCAAACTTCTGGTTCACTTAATGGTTCTTATGGTTTAAGATTCTATTATGATCAAGCAGATAAAGATAGCCTAATTGCTTTAGCTCAAAGAATTACCAACTTATATAATGATTGTGATTACCAACCAGTAATGTTTCCAAATTCTGATGGTACAGGCTTCTATTGGTATAAATCTGATGTGGATACACTTACTTATGTAGTGCCTACTTATGGCAAATTCTGTGCTGGTATTAATAGTAACAATAATGGTGTCGCAGGCACACAAAATATAAACTATACAGAGTTTGAAGGTATCACTAAGTTCTCCATTGGTTCTGGTGGTATTACATTACAAGCTGTAAATCCATTACCAATTAAGTTGTTAACATTTACAGGTGAACGTTCTGAGAAAGTAAATAAACTATATTGGACAACAGCTAGCGAAACAGAAAATAGCTACTTTAATATTCAAAGAAGTGCTGATGGCAGAAACTTTACTACTATTGGTAGAGTGGAAGGTCAAGGTACTACTTATGAACAAACTAGCTACTCTTTCGTAGATGAAAATCCTGTATTTGGTATTAATTACTATCGTTTAGAAGATGTATCTTTTAGCGGTAAAACTGAACTAAGCAATGTAATTGCTTTAGATTATAGTGGTTTGGTTAAGGAAAATGCTAAATTCTTCCCTAATCCTACTAGTACTAGTGTAACTTATGAATTCTCTAGCACTCTTGCTGACAAAGTAAATATTCAAGTATTGAATATGCTTGGTCAAGAAGTATATAGAAAACAGTATACTACAACACCAGGTATTAATCAAATCAATATTGATTTGAACGAATTCCCTGCTGGTACTTTCTTAATTAATACTAAGCATGAAAGCAGTGAGGAGAAACATACTGAAAGAATTATTAAAATTAAATAATTTCAATAGATTTTAATTAATAATTCTATAGCTAAAAAAAGCTTCTTATGCATTTTGCATAGGAAGCTTTTTTATTTTATAAATTACCGATTTCTATGTGTATATTTGCTTTAAAGTTAATGCATAAATAAAGCATCATTATGAATAAAATAAACACTTATACACCTGAACAAGAGTTAGAACAAAAATTAGAAAATATTTCCTCCTCTATGTTGGAAATGTTGCGAGGTGTTTGGGATGTTAATCAAGCAAGTTATATTTTATTATCCTTAATTTTTTATAAAAGATTAATCAGTTTAATCGAAGAAAAGAGAATTATTTTTTTACAAATACCGAACTCCCTTTTACAAAAATTTCATATACAAGAAACTCAATTACAAGTTAATCCTGAGCAAACATTGATTATTTTTGAAGAAATGCTATTAAGCCTTATGGAGCAACATATAGCCCTTTCAAAAATATTTGAGCCGCTTTTAGAACAAACTAAAGCTTCTAAAGAAAATGAAAATTTTTGGCAAGTTATACAATTTGTGAATGAATGTGATTTTTCTACTGAACAGTTTCCTATTGCCGTTTTCGGTCAATTCTTTTATAATAATTTATATCAAGTAGCTATTCGAGATAGAAAATCTGAAACCTATTTTATTACGCCGCCTTCTATTAATAAACTTTTGGTGGATTTAGCTCAAGCAAAAAATAATGAAATTATTTATGACCCTAGTATAGGACATGCTAATACCTTAATTGCTTTTTATCAACAAAACGATAATTTAAAATTTATTGGCGAAGAAGGTGACCCTAATAATTGGGCTATTGCTCAAATGAATCTATGGGCTAATGGTGTTTATGAAACTGATATTTTATGTCAAGATGCTTTAGTAGACAGCGTAAGTGATTTTCCTATGGCTGATATTGCTTTAGGACATTTCCCTTTTGGATTGACTATAGATTCTTTAAAATTAAACAATATTAAATATCTACAAGGCAGTCTTTCTAATTTGACTAGTCCAATGGTAGATGGCAACTCTCTTTTTACACATAGAATTTTACATCAATTAAATGAAAATGGACGTGCTTTTATTGTTTTTCCTTTACAAACCACCTATAAAGATAGATATGATAAACGCTTGAGAGAATTTCTATTAAGAAGAGACTTAATTGAAAGTATTATTTCTTTACCTAGTGGTCTATTATATGCTAGTGGGACGCCTGTGAGTGTTTGGGTTTTGAGAAAGAAAAAAACGCCACAACGTGTTCAAAAAGTGCTTTTCATTAATGCTTCTAATATAGAAGTGCAGCAAAAATCTAAACTATATAAAAGCTTACAAGATGAACAAATTTGCGCTATAGCACAAGCTTATAGAAAAGGTATGGCACTTTGCGGTTCCATTTTAGAAGATAATGTCATATTTGTAACCAATACAGAAATCACAAATAATCAATATAATCTTAATCCTAAACAATATGCTTCGCCTTTTATACAGCGATTGAGAGAATTGAAAAAAACGCAAGAATTAGTCACTTTAAATACAATTTTTGCTACAGATATGCCTTATGTTTGGTTCAAATCAAATGACATATTACATAAGCCTTTGCCTATAGTTTATACTCATAATTTGGGTGCTTCTTTTGCTGAATATCAATTATTAATTGATGAATTAGACATTATTTATAGTCCAAATCAAATTATAGATGCCAGAATGCTTACAGCTTCAGCTTTATTATTAAATACTGAAGGTAAAAAGCTAAGATTATCTTATTTTGAATATACAGGACAAGCTATTTTAGTAAGTCAAGAAGTACAAATTTTTAAAATTAATGATAAGAATATTAATTTAGAATACTTGTTTTTGCAATTGCATGATGATTTAGTATTGCAGCAAATTAATCTCTATAAAAGCGACCACTATTTAGATATGTCTTTAAGCGATAAAGAATTTGCCAACTTACAAATCATACTACCTTCTAAAGAAAAACAAGATGCTATAGTAAAAGAAACAAAAATCAAATTGCTTCGTGCTGAAGAGCAAAAAGTAGAAAGTTTACGTCAAAAACTCAATTTAGATAAGCAAAGAGCTCAGTCAGATCAAAATAAAATTTTCTCTTCTCTTCAACATGAATTAGGGAATCGATTGCCCGCTATTCTTACTGAATTTAAGAATTTGAAAGACTATGTTTTTGATAAAATTCAAAGTCAAACGCCTTTATCTTTAAATGAGCCTTTATTTCCTATATTTGAAGAAGAGGAAATGGATGATAATCAAGATACTTTAGGGGCATCTATGCAAAGAATTGAGCTTTTATTGAGACATACTATTAGCACTTTAGATGCTACAAGTAGTATTATAAAAGCAGACAAATCACGTTTAGAATTGCAATATACTAATGTGAAAACTTTATTAGAAGAAGTGGCACATTTATATAGTTATGAAAGAGACTTTAGCATTAAAATTGATGTTGAATTGGATAGCAATGGTGAAGAAATTCCTATTTATACGCTACTAGATCCTATGCAATTTACAACTGCTTTGGTCAATCTAATTGAAAATGCTAAAAGGCATGGTTTTACAGCAGAAAAGAAGCACTTAATTTATTTTAAATTAGGCACTTCTCACGATAAACAAGAGGTAATTATTGATTATCAAAATGACGGAAAACCTTTTCCAGAATCTTTTTCTTTCGAAGATTTCATTTCTTATGGTGCACATGCTGGCGAAACAGGACATTCTGGCATTGGTGGCTATTTGATTTATCAAATTATTAATAATCATGATGGCACATTTTCTTTCCGTTCTGATATAGATAGAACCGACCCTTTTAAAGTTCAATTTGAGATTGCTTTACCTTTATTACAGGGTTAGCAAAATGCCGATTTTACCATAAAAACATTTTAAAACAGAAACATATCCGTATAAATACTAGTATTTATGAAAAGCTTTTTTGGGAAAGGGAGTATGGTTTTTGTTTTATTTTTTAGTGATTTGCTTGAGGTAAAAAACTACTTCGGGCGCATGACTAAAAAAAGAACAAATGCCATATCCCCTTTTCAAAAAAAATTATTTCAAATATATTTATAGCTTTATACTGATTATAAAAATATGAGCCAAGTGCCTAGTTTACAAGATTTTAGTTTTATACACAATAAGCGACTTTTAAAAAATATTAGCATTAGTGTTGGTATTGTGTTGCTGATTTGGGTAGGTAGTTGGATTGGATGGTATCGTGTCCCCTATCTACAGAAAGTTATTGCCTTGGAAGGGATTCCATATAATACGGCTATAATTTTCGAAACACCAAGACCATTAGAGGTTTTAAAAACTTGGGAAGAGTTGCCTTATGCAGAATCTTATCTTTCTACACATCTTATACAAAAGTGGTCTAGTGATATTAAAGATTTAGAGGCTTTATTTCAAAGTACCAATAGTTTTAAAGAGTTTTTATCAACATCGAAAGTGGCTAGTGGTACTGATTGGACAGATGCTAGCAGCTTTAATTGGTTTTTTACATTAGAGCATAAACGCTCTTTTGATATTGAAAAATTTATAAGCGAATTAGGCAGCCATTATCATATTATTACTAGAAAATATAGAGGTAATAATATTTATGAAATTACGCTAAATAATCAAGTAGAATTTGTTTTTTCTTATTATGAATCTTTAGTTTTGGTTGGTCGCCGCAGCAATGCAGTAGAAACCTCTATAGAGCAAATTGATAGAATTCGTAAGAATCTTTTCTTCTCTCGCAATTTTAATAAGCTATATAAACAATTGCATAGAAAATCAGACATTAATGTTTATATAGGTTTTAGAGATTTGCCTATTTTGCTGAATAATTTGCAGCCTAATATTGTCAATGAAATTAGTAGTTTAGCCAATACCTTTGATTGGAGCGGTTTAAACTTCATTACAGGCAAAGATAATATAGAATTGAATGGTCAAATTTATGCCCAACGCAATAATGAATTTTGGTATCAATTGAGCAAACAAAATACTGTAGATAGTTCTAATATAGCAGAATTATTACCTGATAACACAGCATTATCAGTATATTTTGGTTTAGAAGATTTCAAACCTTTTTATCGTGCTTATCAAGATGAAGAGTTTCAAGATTTTGAAGAATTTATTCTTCCTATTATGAAAGGGGAATTACTTTTTTTCTTGACCAATCCTACTAGTTTAGATTTTAGTAGCAATAAGTTTGTAGCATTGAGATTAAAAGATACTAAAGAAGCTCAAAATTTACTACAAAAATATGGCGCTCAATATGGAGAATTACAAACTACGAAATATCAAAATTTTGAAATTCGTCGTATAGCTTCACCTAATTTATTAGTACCTATTTTTGGTTTAGATATGCATCCTTTACAAAATCCATATTATGTCATTATTGATGATTTTGTAATTTTCTGCAATAGTGCTACAGCTTTACAAGTTTGGATAGAAAAATATAATTTTGATAAAAAACTTACTCGTTTACCCAATGCTCAATTTATGGCACGCAGCATGAGTAAAAATAATCATTTGCATGTTTTTATTCAAACGCGTTATATGTTGCCAATTTTGCATAGCTGTTTACATCCAGATTTGCATGCATTTGTAGCTAGCGAATGGAAAAATATTGTGCATATGAGCCCTATTACTTTACAAATGAAAGGCAATGGCGGTGGCAATTTTATTAGTAATATTCGTATGCAATTATTTACAGAGTTAGATAATAATCTTTTAGTTAATGCAGCAAAAACTACTAAAATTGATAAAAAACAATTGCAAGTAGTACGCAATGCTATCAATATTTCTTGGCAATATGATTTGAAAGCACCTATAGATGGCGAACCTATTGTAATTCCTAATCCAGATAGTTTATCTTATGTCATTGCAGCCAAAGATATTAGCAATCGTTTATATCTCTTTAGCCAAAACGGAGATTTAATTTGGGAAAAGGTTTTTAGTGAACCGATTATGTCGAATATTTATGGTTTAGATTATCATAATACCAAAAATTTACAATTTATATTCAATACCAAATCCCATATTTATTTCATTGATGAAAAAGGAAATGAAATAAAGAAAATACCTTTAGCTTCTCCTGCTGCAACAGGTATGCTTATGATTAATTATAGCAAAGGCGTGAGATTAATGATAGGTTGTATAAATGGTAATATTTATGGTTATGATAAAAGTGGTGTCCCCTTAAGAGGATGGAATCCTAAAACAGGTGTAGGTCAAATGGCTTATCCGCCGCAATTCTTAGAAACTAAAGATAATGCTTACTTGATTGCTCATCTTAAAAATTATCGCATTGGTATATTCCAATTTGATGCTATGGCTACAGGTTTCTATATTCCTATTTATAATTATAATACAGGCACACATGCTTTAGGAATCGATAAAGAAAGCCAACGTTTTTCTTTAGGTTTATCTAATGGCGGCGTACAAGTAGCTAATACTAAAGGAATTACTTTCAATATTAATCCTGATAGCAAACTTAAAGGCAATACACAATTTGCTTTTGGTAATTTTGCAGGCGATAAAAAAATGGATTATATACGCTACAGTAATGGCAAAGTAATTGCACATTATTATAATGAAAAAAATGCTTTTGTATCTTTATTTGAAAAGGATATACAACCCAACTTAGATTTATTTTTTGCTATACCTATGCAGGATACACCTTTCGATAAATTTGGCGGTGTAGACACTAAAGCTGGCAAAATTTATTTGTATTCTGAAAAGGGAGAACTAGTAGCAGGTTTTCCTTTGGAAGGGAATACGGCATTTAAGTTAAATGATTTTTTAAGAGATGGTAGTCAATCCATTATTGTAGGCAATCATCAAAAATTGGTAGCTTACAAAATAGACTAAACTATTGCTTATTAGCCATAACAGTATAATCAATGCTGTTATGGCTTTATAAATTATACTTTATTCTAATTACAAATTTTCAGCATGAAAAAATATATACTTTTATTCTGCCTTATTCCCTTTTTTATAAAAAATACTTCCGCTCAATCTAGAGCAGAATTGGAAGCGCAAAGAATAAAATTAAATAATGAAATTCAAGCCTCTAGCAAAAAACTTTCTAATATAGAAAAGAGCAAAAAAGAAAGTAAAGCAGAATTGAATTCTCTCAAACAAACTATTAAAGCAAAAGAACAATCAGCTGCCAATTTGCAAAAAAATCTACAAGGATTAGAAGCACGCATTAAAGCGCAAGAAGAAATTCTAAAATCCTTAGAAATAGATTTACAACAATACAAAACTGCTTATCAAAAAACACTAGTTTTAATTTATAAATATAAGCGTACTTTACCACAAAGTGTACAGCTTTTTTTACCTAAATATTGGGAAGATATTTATAGAATTCAAGGTTATTTGCGCACTTTAGAAAGTCTAAGAAAAGAACAATTAGCTTTTATTTTGCAAACGCAAGAAAGTATTAATTTGCGCAAAAGAGAATTAGAACAAGCTAAAATGGAAGAAGATGCTTCTTTGCAAAAAACCATTCAAGAAAAAGAAAGTATAGCCAATCGAGCACAAGCGCAAGACCAATTGATGAAAAAACTTTCTTCTCAAGAATTGGAGCTTAAAAAACAAATTGATAAAGCACAAAAAAGCAAAAATCAGTTGAACAATAAAATTGAAAGTGTTATTAAAAACGAAATTGCACAAGCTAAAAATAATGCTAGAAATTATGAAACCGCTGTAAATAATACGCCTAGCGCAAGCACTGCTTCCAACACAAATATAGCACCCCAAAGAGTAATACTTAGCCCACAAGAAGAACAAAAATTAACTAAAGCCATTTTAAGCAATAAAGGCAAGTTACATACACCTGTTTGGGGCAAAGTAATTAATGAATATGGTAAAAGACAACATCCTGATTTACCTTTGGTCACTTTAGAAAATAATGGTGTAGATATTCAAACTGCAACCAATGCTAGTGTTTTTGCTATTTATGAAGGGATTATTGTTAATATTTTTACTATACCAGGCATTGGAAATGCCATTATGATTAAACATGGCGATTTCTACAGTATTTATGCTGGTTTATCTAATATAAAAGTGATTAATGGTCAAAAAGTAAATACTAAACAAACTATTGCTCAAGTTGCTAAAGATAATGCTACAAATAATTATATCTTGCACTTCGAATTCTGGAGAAATAAACAAAAAGAGAACCCAAGACATTGGGTAAAACTCTAACGGAGTAAAATAAAATTTTAAAATATCTTTCTTTATAAGTGAGATAATCCTTCTTATGATTAAAACATTAGTAATAGAAAAGGCTTTTGAAGTATTTGCTCAAAAACCTATTCATATAGAGTCATTTCCACCTTCAGGCTCTCAACGTCAATATTTCCGTTTACATTTTGATAGCTCTATAGCAGGCGATAAAACTATAATTGCTACTTATAACGAAAATTTGAAAGAGAATCAGCTTTTCTTAGCTTATACGCAACATTTGCAGCAGTATAAAATAGCTGTTCCTAAAGTATATATTAGCTCAAATAACTATATTTATTTTCAAGAGGATTTGGGCAATACTACCCTACTTATGCATATAGAAACTTTCGATAAAGAACAGTATAATCAATTACTTTTCCCTTATTATCAAAAGGCTTTAAGTGATTTAGCTTATATGCAAACAGTAGCAGGTAAAAATTTAGATTTTGCTTTATCTAGTGCACATCCTACTTTCGATAAAATGGCTATGAATTGGGATTTAAATTATTTTAAATACTGGTTTTTATTGCCTGCTCGCATTCAATATGATGAATATGCTTTAGAAAAAGATTTTCAATATTTCTTATCTAATTTTGATGATAAAGGAAATGATTATTTTTTGTTTAGAGATTTTCAAGCAAGGAATATTATGGTAAAAACAAATGCCGAACTCCCTTTCCCAAAATTATATTATATAGATTATCAAGGGGCAAAAAAAGGTCCTTTACATTATGATGTAGCTTCTTTATTGTATCAAGCTAAGGCAAATTTAGCGCAAGAAACTAGAGATTTATTATTTGATGAATATGTAAAAAGCGTGCAAGCCTATATAGATATTCCTGATATGGAAAAATTCTATAAGAGTTATGATTATGCTGTATTATTGCGTTTATTACAAGTATTAGGTTCTTATGGTTTCAGAGGTTTTTACGAACAAAAGCCACATTTTTTATCTTCTATTCCTTATGCTGTACAGAATATTAAAAATATGATAGCACAAAAACCTAAAATATTTGATAAAATGCCGCAACTCAGACAAATACTATTAAAAATAATAGAACAATATTCAATATAAAATATAAAAGCTGTATTAATTTCTTCTATAGAATTAACACAGCTTTTTTTTATGGAAAAAATTCTCATTCAATACTTTCTCTAAATTATTTTATTTTTATACTTCACAAACTATCTATTTATAGCTTAAAAGTTGTATTATACACTACGAAATCCAATTCTCTATCAATCATTCAATATATTTCATTTTATGTTAAGAAATTTCTTATATAAAATGGGGTGTTTTAGCTTTTTTTCTATTCTTATATTTCAAAGTTTATCTCAACTTAAAGCACAAAATCCCCCCCCTCCTTTCAATTTAAAATCTTTCCCTTATGCAGATATACATGTACATTCTGCTTTCAAACCCTTCAATTCTAGACATACAGGAGATTACAATTTATGGGACAAAATAGACCACGATTGTGAAGGGGTCATGTCTTCTTTTTTTATTAATCAATCTAAAGATGTGCCTAAAAGTTCGCAAGCAAATTTTGAAGGACTTATACGTGGCAATGTCCGTTTAGCTTATCTTTCGCTTACCCCTTTAGAAAAACAAGCTATAGATGTAAATTTAATTAATACTAAGAAAAAAGGCATAGGTACTTTAGCTTGCATTAGTGGCATTATGCTCGATAGAATCGTAGCTAAAGATGAAAGTATGGACTATTATCCTGACTTAGTAGAAAATATTTTATATGTAGAAAGAATGGCGGATATTCCTCATTATATAGATGGAGAGCCTTATCAATATGAAATCATTAAAACTGCGCCACAATTAGCAGCAGTTATACAAAACCCAAAAAAATTAGCTGTCATACTCAATATAGAAGGCGGACATGCTTTAGGACACTCTCTCGAACCTAATGATATTTCCTCTACTATTGCTTATGAAAATTATCTCCTCTCCAATATAGATAGACTAAAAGGCATCAAATCACTTACAGATGCTTCTATCAAAAAACTAGAGTATCCTATTGTTTCCATGAACATTAACCATTTTTTTTGGAATGGTTTAGCTGGGCATGCTCGCACTTTTTCTAGTGCACAAAACATGGTTTTTGGACAAAATAAAGGCATGGATACAGGCATGACGCCATTAGGAGAAAAAGCCATAAAAAGATTACTCGATAAAAACAATGGGCGTAGAATTCTCATTGATATTAAACATATGAGTATTGCAGCCAGACAATGGTATTATGGTTATTTGGAAGAAATGATGGAAAAAGGCGACACTATTGCTATAGTAAGTTCTCACTCTAGTATGGCTGGAATGTCTTGGAATCATCCTGATTTTCTTAAAAAAGATAATAATAATAAATTAAAAAATGCCTATCTCTATAATTGGACTATTAGTCTTACCGATGAAGATATATTAATGGCGCATCGTACCAAAGGACTTATAGGATTAATGCTAGATAAAAATAAAATTGTCGGAGATTTGAGCAAAAAAATCTATGATGATATTGTTCCTGGCTCTTTGGCGCGTCGAAAAACTGCCGCTAAAATTATTTGGATGAACTTTTTTGCGGCTATCAAAACCATTAATCATAAAGATGCTTGGAATATACTTTGCTTTGGTTCCGATTTCGATGGCATGATTATTCCTTTCGAAAGTTATCCACGTAGCAACGAATTTCCCGATATGGTAGCAGATATGTACGATTTTTTGAAAAATCCTAGCGATATTTTTAATTTCATGACTAAGGAAGAAGTTCAGCGCCTTATGTTTGATCTTACCCCTGAAGAAATTATTGAAAAAATCATGTTTAAAAATGCTTATGAATTCACTTTAAGACATTTGCCTCAAGAATAATATTACTTTATATTTTCAAAGTAGAATTGGTATATTTATACTCGTTCTACTTTTTTTATTTTTTTGGGAAAGGGAGTATGGCAAAAGTTAATTTTGTCTTTTTCCTTGTATGAACTTAGACTGCTTCCAAATTCCCTTTTTACCAATTTTTATTTTAAAATGATGGCGAAAAAAGTTATGTTTGCATAACCTTTTACCTATATGAGAATTTATATTAAACATTATAAATAAGAAAAAATATGAACAAAGTTTTTGCAGATGCTAAAGCTGCTTTATACGACTTGCATGATGGTGCTACAATTATGCTTGGTGGCTTCGGTCTTTGTGGCATTCCTGAAAATAGCATTGCTGCTATTGTAGAAAAAGGTACTAAAAATCTAACTTGCATTTCTAACAATGCTGGTGTTGATGATTTTGGTATTGGGCTTATGCTCCAACAGCGTCAAGTCAAAAAAATGATTTCTTCTTATGTTGGCGAAAATGCAGAATTTGAACGCCAATTATTAAGCGGCGAATTAGAAGTTGAGCTTATTCCTCAAGGTACTTTAGCAGAGCGCATTCGTGCTACTGGTGCTGGTATTCCTGCTTTCTTTACGCCTGCTGGTTATGGTACAGAAGTAGCCGAAGGCAAAGAAACTAGAGAATACAATGGTAAAATGTATATTTTAGAAGAGGCTTTCCAATCTGATTTTGCTATTGTGAAAGCTTGGAAAGGCGATAAATACGGCAATTTAATTTTCAAAGGTACAGCACGCAACTTCAATCCTATGATGGCTAAAGCTGGCAAAATTACTATTGTTGAAGTAGAAGAATTGGTAGAACCAGGTGTTTTAGACCCTACTAATGTGCATGTCCCTGGCGTATATGTACACCGTATTTTCGAAGGCAAAAATTATGAAAAACGCATAGAGCAACGCACTGTGCGCAGTTAATTTTGAAAAGGACTTTTTATAAACAAAAGCCTTATCCCCTTTCCCAAAAAAATTCATTTTTAATTAGCAATTATCCGCATATATTAAATTAATATGGCTTTAGATAAAAAAGGCATTGCAAAACGCATTGCACAAGAACTTCAAGACGGTTTTTATGTTAATTTAGGTATAGGTATTCCTACACTTGTGGCGAATTATATTCCTGAAGGTATGACTGTTTTTTTACAATCTGAAAATGGTCTTTTAGGTATGGGTCCTTTCCCTACAGAAGAGGAAGTAGATGCAGATTTAATCAATGCAGGCAAACAAACAGTGACTATGCTCGATGGTGCTTCTATTTTCGACTCTGCTGAAAGTTTCGCTATGATTCGTGGCGGTCATATTGACCTTACAGTTTTGGGCGCAATGGAAGTTTCTGAAACTGGCGATATTGCCAACTGGAAAATCCCTGGCAAAATGGTAAAAGGCATGGGCGGTGCTATGGATTTAGTGGCTTCTGCTCGCAATATTATTGTCGCTATGATGCATACAGACCCTAAAGGCAATTCAAAATTATTACCTAAATGTACGCTTCCGCTCACTGGCTTAGGTTGCATTCAAAGAGTAATTACGGATTTGGCTTTCTTAGAAATTAAAGATGGCGCATTCCACCTACTCGAGCGTGCCCCAGGCGTTAGTGTAGAAGAAATCGTTTCTAAAACAGCGGGTAAACTCATCGTTCCAGAGTTTGTCCCAGAAATGCAATTATGATTAAAGCAAAACAAATAAAAAAAGCATACGAACAATTGGAAGTTTTGCGCGGTGTAGATTTGGACATAGCCAAAGGCGAAGTTATTTCTATAGTGGGCAAATCTGGCGCAGGTAAAAGTACGCTTTTGCATATTTTAGGCACTTTAGACACGCCTGATTCTGGCGATTTACTCATCAACAATATCAATGTCAAAAACCTAAATGCCAAAGAATTAGCCAAATTTAGAAATGAAAACATTGGCTTTGTCTTTCAATTTCATCATCTTTTGCCCGAATTTACGGCTTTAGAAAATATTTGTATGCCTGCTTTTATTAAAGGCACTAGCAAAAAAGAAGCTGAAAAACGTGCTACAGAATTATTAGATTATTTGGGCTTGAGAGAACGCTCTACGCACAAATTAGCCGAACTTTCTGGTGGCGAACAACAAAGGGTTTCTGTTGCTCGTGCTTTGATTAATCAAGCTGCTGTAATTTTTGCCGATGAGCCTTCTGGCAATTTGGATACGCAAACTTCACAAGAATTACATCAATTATTCTTTCAATTGCGTCAAGATTTCCAGCAAACTTTTGTTATTGTTACCCATAATATGGACTTAGCCGCTTTATGTGACCGAACACTCACAATGAAAGACGGTTTAATTATACATTCTTAAAATTCAAACACTATGCTACACGAAAAAATGGTAGCTGCCCTAAATTCTCAAATTGCTTTCGAGGCGGCTTCTTCTTATACTTATTTGGCTATGGCTTCTTGGTGCGATAAAGAAGGCTTAAAAGGCTGTGCTGATTTCTTTTACGAACAATCGGACGAAGAACGCCAACACATGCTCAAAATCTTGCGCTATATCAATGATATGGATGCACATGCTATCGTTCCTGCTATAGAACAGCCTGAATATAATTATGATTCTATTCAAAGTATTTTCAAGCAAGTATATGAGCAAGAGAAAAAAGTAACTGCTGCTATTTATGATTTATTATCGCTTTGCGCAGACCTCAAAGACCATGCTACCAACAATTTCTTACAATGGTACGTTACGGAGCAAAGAGAAGAGGAATCTTTAGTACGTGGCATTTTAGATAAAATTCGTCTTATTGGTAATGGCGGTCAAAGCCTTTATTTTATAGACAAAGAAATAGAATTAGTCAATGCACAACGTGCAGCAGGTGGCGCTGATACAGCTGATGCACCAGCAGAATAATTCATGCTAATAACTAATCAATAGAAAAGAGCATTTAGTATTTTTTTACTAGATGCTCTTTTTTATTTTTTTGAGAAAGGGAGTTCGGTGCGCTAGCGCGCCTCTTAGTTTTTTTATTGCTTACTACACTAATTCTTGTTCGAACCAAGCCTTTGCTCTATGATAATCCTCTTGGGCATAAGTATAATGATGATACTCATTACAATCTGCTTTATATACATAATCTGCTTTCCATTCATGTCCATGTGTTGCCACTTGTTCTACTGCATGAATTAAATATTCAGCTTCATTATTTGTAGTTGTTGGATGTATAGACATACGTACCCAACCTGGCTTATCTGTCAAACAACCTTGATTGATTTGTTCTGTAATAGATTTAGAACGTTCTTGGTCTACATTCAACAAATAATGTCCATAAGTACCAGCACAAGAACAACCACCACGTACTTGCACGCCAAAACGGTCGCTCAACATGCGCACCACCAAATTATAATGCATATCTTCTATATAAAAAGAAAGTACACCTAATCTTTGTTCATGCTGCCCAGCCAAAATATGTACATTAGGAATAGCTTTCAAACCTTTGAAAAGAATATCTAAAATTTCCTTTTCACGCATCAAAATATTATCTACTCCCATTTCCTCTTTTAGCTTTATACAAAGTGCAGCTTTTATAGTTTGCATAAAAGCAGGTGTACCACCATCTTCTCTAGCTTCAATGCTATCTACATAACTATGCTCGCCCCAAGGATTAGTCCATTTTACTGTACCGCCCCCCGAAACATCTGGAATTTTATTTTTATAAAGCGCAGAATCAAATACTAATATACCAGGTGTACCAGGCCCACCTAAAAATTTATGTGGAGAAAAATAAATAGCATCTAATCTTTCTTCAGGATTTGCAGGATGCATATTTATATTAATATAAGGTGCAGAACAAGCAAAATCCACAAAACAAATACCACCATGCTTATGCATTAAAGCAGCAATTTTATGATAAGGCGTTTTCAAGCCTGTTACATTAGAGCATGAAGTAACAGCAGCAATTTTATTAGGATAAGCTTTATACATTTCTAAAGCCTTTTCCCAATTATCCAAATCTATTAAACCATCTTCCCCAGCACTTACAACCACTACTCTACCAATAGTTTCTATCCAAGAAGTTTGGTTAGAGTGATGCTCCATATGTGTAATAAAAATAACAGGTCTTTCTTCCTCTGCTATTTCAACTCTATCTCTAAAACGTTCATGCAAACGCAAACCCAAAATACGTTGTAATTTATTTACAACGCCAGTCATACCAGAATCTGCCGCAATAAAAACATCAGAAGCATGAGCATTTACATGCTTTTTAATGATTTGAGCAGCTTGATGATAAGCAGCCGTCATAGTAGCTCCTGTTATACTTGTTTCAGTATGAGTATTAGCTACATAAGGCGCAATTTGTTGGCTCAAAATATCTTCTATAGGCTGATATAAACGACCACTAGCCGTCCAATCTGCATAAACAATTTTTTGTTCTCCATAAGGAGATTGAAAATATTGCTGAATACCTATAATGTTATTTCTATAAGGTTCGAAATAATCTTCTAATGAATAATATGCTTTAGCCTTTGGCATAAAAGGGGAAATTTATAGAATCAGAAAAAATATACAATACGCTATTAAAAATAAAAATGCGCTTATAGTTGTTGCCACTCTATTTTCCAAAGAGAAAAGTTAGACACAACCATAAGCGCAAGTATATTAAATTCTTCTTAGCTTCTAAAAAGTCTAGAAGATTATTTTATATTATTTTTTTGTAAATCTAGTGATTATACTAATTCTACTACAACTGTAGAAGCACCACCACCACCATTACAAATACTAGCTACACCACGTTTGCCACCTTTTTGTGATAAGATAGAAAGTAATGTAACAATGATACGGCAACCAGATGCACCAATTGGGTGACCTAATGCTACTGCACCACCATAAACATTTAATTTATCGTGAGAAAGACCTAAAATATCCATATTTGCCAAAGCAACTACAGAGAAAGCTTCATTAATCTCAACATAATCAATATCGTTTAATGTTAAGTTTGCTTTGTCTAAAGCTTTATTAATAGCTAAAGCAGGTGTAGTAGTAAAATCTACTGGTGCTTGGTTAGCATCAGCATAGCTAACAATTTTAGCTATAGGTTTAATACCTAATTCTTTTACTTTTTCGCCGCTCATCAATACTACTGCCGCTGCACCATCATTGATTTTAGAAGCATTTACAGCAGAAATTGTATTGCGGAATACAGCACGAGCACCTTTAACGCTTGCTAAATCAGTAACGCGAGCATTACCAACTTCTTCATCTTTACTAATTACTGTAGTGCCTTTACGACCAGCAATTTCTACAGGTACAATTTCATTATCGAAAGCACCAGCAGCTACAGCAGCGCGTGCACGCTCATAAGAAGCCCAAGCATATTCATCTTGTGCATCTTTAGATATATTTCTTGTCTCTGCGCAAACTTCGCCGCACATACCCATCATGCTTTTGTCATATGGATCTTGCAAACCATCGCGAACAATAGCATCAATCACTTGAGATTCGCCATAACGCACACCATTACGCATTGCAGGTAAATAATGAGGCGCATTTGACATACTTTCCATACCAGCAGCTACTACTATATCATTATCGCCCATAGCAATTGATTGAGCAGCCAACATAACAGCTTTCATACCAGAAGCACATACTTTGTTTACACCAGTACAAACAACTGTATTGGGTAAACCAGCAGCTACAGCAACTTGCATAGCAGGCGCTTGACCTGTATTAGCACCTAATACATGACCTACATACAATTCTTGTACTAGTTCTGGGCTAATACCAGCGCGTTTTACAGCACCAGCTACAGCAGTTTTACCTAAATCAATAACACTAGCAGCAGCTAAAGCACCACCTAAGTTACCAATTGGCGTACGCGCTACGGATACGATATAAACTTCTTTCATGTTTTTATATGTATATTTTTATAATTTAAAATAATGTATGGTTAAAGGCTAAGCTTATGGCTGCAAAATACAAGTTTTTTACGAATTTTTAAATATTATGCGCATTAAATAAGCATTAGACAAAATTTTAATCTAAAAAAAACAAAAAAATGCCATACTCCCTTTCCCAAAAAAAACTAAATAAGGAAAAATACCAAATTTTAATTGGTCTATAGAAAGAAAAGGAATTATTCTGCAATATTGGTTGTTTTATCTGATGGCATAGTTATTGTCTCCACTTTTAATAATTCAGTTTTTATTTGGAAAGGGAGTTTGGTTTGGATAAATATTGAACAAGTTTCTTCTGGCTTTTCTATACAAGCTTTGCTTTCATTTTTGGCTTCCATAGCAATAATATCTGTTTGAATTTGTATAGCCAATTGTTGGTCTTCAATTTGCTCAATACTAAGCCCTTGCGCTAAAGATTTCCCTACAACTGGCTGCATATTCCAACCATTATTCGGCAATCTATTATAAATATCGTAAACATTATAAGCCTGTAAATGGTTTTGTAAAGAATCTTTTTGCCAAACAATACTTTGTACTAAAGTATCGAAAGTGAGTTCAATTTTCATTCCTCTCCAATCTAAAGTTAGGAATTGTTCTTTTTGTTGCCAAATGGCTTCTTTTATATTCAAATCATAGCCATTTTTATTTTGCTCCAGCCATTTTTCTAGGTCTTTTTGAGCACTATCACTACTTACGCTCATAATGAGAAAATAGGCTGCTGCCGCGCAAGCAAATCCTGCCATCATGGCTAGGACGAATTTCACTTTCATATTCATATTATAATATTCTTTTTTTGTGCTATTTAAGAGGGCAAATATAAAAATAAACTTATATTTGCAGCCAATTTTGATTTTTTATTAAAAGCTATTATTAGACGATGACAAACGAACTATCTACAAGATACGACGCATCTTCAGCAGAAAAGAAATGGTATCAACACTGGTTGGACAAAAACTATTTCCACTCTACGCCTGATGAAAGAGAGCCGTATACAATTGTAATTCCGCCGCCAAATATTACTGGTGTATTGCACATGGGGCATATGCTCAACAATACAATTCAAGACATTCTTATCAGAAAAGCTCGCTTAGAAGGTAAAAATGCTTGCTGGGTACCAGGTACAGACCATGCATCTATCGCTACGGAGGCAAAAGTCGTCGCTCTATTAGCAGAAAAAGGAATTAAGAAATCTGAATTAAGCCGTAAAGACTTTTTGAAACATGCTTTCGAATGGAAAGAAAAATATGGCAATATTATTCTTAATCAATTACGTCTTTTAGGTGCTTCTTGCGATTGGGAACGTACTCGTTTCACTATGGAGGATAAACTCTCTAGTGCTGTACAGAAAGCTTTTATTGACCTTTACAAAAAAGGTTATTTATATAAAGGCGTTCGTATGACAAACTGGGATCCTCAAGCGCAAACTGCCCTTTCTAATGAAGAAGTAATTTTCTCTGAAGAGCAATCTCAATTATTCCATATTCGTTATCAATTAGTAGATAATGAAAATGAATATATCACTATAGCGACTACTCGCCCTGAAACTATTTTTGCCGACGTTGCTATTGCTGTACATCCTGAAGATGAACGCTATCAGCATTTAGTAGGCAAAATGGTTTATGTACCTATGATTCGCCGTGCTATTCCTATTATTGCAGATAGTTATGTAAAAGTAGATTTTGGTACAGGTGCATTAAAGATTACGCCAGCGCATGATACAAATGACTATGAAGTAGGTCAAAGACATAATTTACCTATTATTGACATGTTGAATCCTGATGGCACTTTAAATAAAAATGCTAAATTCTACATAGGTCAAGACCGTTTCTGGGTACGCAAACAAGTTATTAAAGACTTGCAAGCACAAGAGCATGTAGTTAAAATTGAAAATTACACTAATTCAGTTGGTCGTTCTGAACGTACTAAAGTGGTAATTGAATCTCGTCTTACAGAACAATGGTTCTTAAAAATGAATGATTTCTGCCGCGATGCTTTAGCTACTGTAGAAAACGGCGAAGTTCGTTTCCTTCCTGAGCACTTTATCAATATGTACCGTTCTTGGTTACAAGAAGATAATGTACGCGACTGGTGTATTTCTCGCCAATTATGGTGGGGTCAGCAAATTCCTGTATTCTATGCTAAAGATGGTCGCTATGCCGTTGCCGCTACAGCAGAAGAAGCAGCTAAAGAATTGAATGAAAAAGTAGAAGACTTACGTCAAGAAAGCGATGTAGTAGATACTTGGTTCTCTTCTTGGTTATGGCCTATGTCTGTTTTCGATGCATTCGAAGAAGGCGCAGACCTAACAGACTTTAAATACTACTATCCTACTAATGTATTAGTAACTGGTTGGGACATTATGTTCTTCTGGGTAGCTCGTATGATTATGGCTGGTAATATTTGGGGCGCTGAACTTTTAGGCGAACAATTGACGAAAGAAAAAGGCGCTGTTCCTTTCCGTGATGTCTACTTCACAGGTATGGTTCGCGACAAAAAACGTCGTAAAATGTCTAAACAATTAGGCAACTCTCCTGATGCTATTGAGCTTATCAATAAATATAGTGCTGATGGCGTTCGCTTCGGTATGTTATCTTGTTCTTCTGCTGGTAATGACGTTATTTTCGACGCTCCAGAAGAAAGCTTAGATAGTAAACTTTGCGAAACTGGTCGTAACTTCACTAACAAACTTTGGAATGCACTTCGCCTTATCAAAGGTTGGGAAGTGGTAGAAAAAGCAGAAACTGCCGAAATCGAGCAAGTAAATGCTTTAGCTATCAAATGGATGGAAAATAAATTACAACGTACTTTGGCACAAGTAAATGAAAGCTTCACTAGCTATCGTTTATCTGAGGCTTTAAATACGCTTTATTCTTTCATTTGGGATGACTTCTGCTCTTGGTACTTAGAAATTATCAAACCTGCTTATCAATCGCCAATTGATAGACCTACTTTGGAAGCAACTATCAACATTTTCGAAAAAATGATGACTTTATTGCATCCTTTCATGCCTTTCATTACAGAGGAAGTTTGGTCTAATTTGCGCGAAAGACAAGCTGGCGATGATTGTGTAGTGAGCAAATGGCTTACACAAGAAGCTTTCGATACTGAATTCATCAATGCTTTCGAGCAAATGAAAGAAATTGTAGTAGCTTCTCGCGAAATCCGTGCTCGTGCGCAAGTTTCTCCTAAATTGGCGCTTAAATTACATGCTAAAGCTGCTGATGCTTGGTCTAATTTAGCAGCTATCTCTGGTATGGTTCCATGTTTAATCAAAATCGGTGTATTTGAAAGTTTAACTACTACTGATACGGAGATTAAAGATGCAGCTTCTATTTTAGTAGATACACTTCAATTCTATTTAGAATTGCCAGCTCAATCTATTGATAAAGATGCAGAACGTGCCAAATTGCAAAAAGAATTAGATTATGTAATTGGCTTCATCGAGATTTTGAATAAAAAGCTTACTAATGAGCGTTTCATTCAGAATGCTAAACCAGAAGTGGTAGAAGCAGAACGCCAAAAATTAGCTGAAAATCAAACTAAATTAGAGTTATTAACTTCTAGTTTAGAGAAATTAAACGCTTAATATTTTAGTCGTATAAATTAAAATGCGCTGCTAGGGATTTTTCCTTAGTAGCGCATTTTTTTTCTATATTTTTGAAGTATTTTTTATTTTTTTGGAAAGGGAGTTTGGTGCGCTTCGCGCTTGTTTATTATAGTCATTTTCTGCCCTTCGTGCTAAAAGAAAAATAGGTTTCTATATTGAAAAAATATAAACAAAAACCATATCCCCTTTCTCAAAAAAACTAAAAATTAAAAAGTCCAAGCAATTAAATTTTTAATGCTTTCTATATCTAAAGGTTTTACTATCAAATTGCTTTGATTTTGCAATTTTTTCAGCCAAAAATCTATAGCAGGACTTATCCATTTTTCGCTTTCTTTATCTTTGTGTTCTAGCATTAAAGCAACTTGATATAAACGTGTAAATTTCTCAAAAATAGGCTTAATACTAGCTTGAATAATTTCTTCTTCTTGGCTTTGCAAAACAGTTTTCATATTGCTTTCTATACTAGACAATTCAGCCAATAAAATAGCCTGTTTTTCGCTTGCTAATTTACTATAAGATTTTTGCATTCTTTCCTTTAAAATCTGCCAACCTTTGCTTTTTGCACTAGCGCGCAACATATCCAAAAGCATAATATTACCGGCACCTTCCCAAATTGGCAAGACCATAACATCGCGCATAATTTTCGGCATAATGCCATCTTCTATATAACCAATACCGCCCATCAATTCCATAGCTTCACGCACTACATAAACAGCATCTTCCGCTGTAATTTTTTTGACCATAGGCGTCACAAAACGCAAAATTTCAGCTTCTTGAGCGTTGCCATTTTCTGCTGCATCTAAAGCCGCAATAGCAGACCAAGTAAGATAAAAATTAGCTACATTTATTGAGCCTAATTCTTCCAATTTGGTGCGTATAAGCGCATGAGAAAGGGCAGGTTTTCCAAAAGTATTTCTAAAGCTCAAATATTGATAAGCTTCGATTAATGCTCTACGCATAGCCGATAAAGCAGCCACTGAATTATATAAGCGAGACAAATTCATCATCTCCGCCATAATTTTAAAACCTTCTGTAGCACCGCCCACCAATTTAGCTTTTGTATTGTGGAAAATATATTCTCCACTAGCCATAGAACGCACGCCCAATTTATCTTTAAGGCGCACTAATTCCATACCATTTTTGTTTTTATGATGCGGATTTTGTTCTAAAAGAAAAATACCTAAACCTCTAGTACCTTCTATATTTTTATCTGTGCGTGCAAGGGCAAAAATAATTTGAGCATTAGCATTAGAGCAAAACCATTTTTCGCCATTTAAAGCATAAGTTTTATCTTTTATAAGGGTTGCTTCTACCAAATTTGCGCCTACATCAGAGCCACCAACTTTTTCAGTAAGGAACATAGCGCCTGTAAAAAATTGCGCCTTTTTACTAGTATAAATATGCGGCAATAAACGCAAAGCATCTTGTTTTTCTGCATACTTATCCAATAGCAAAGCGACGCCATCTGTCATGCACAAAGGACAATAAACGCCGCTTTCTGTCATAGCATATAAATAGCCTACTGCAAAGCTCAATTTATTGCGCTCATAACCAAAATTTTCTCTATATGTTGGATGCCATTTGATTTGGAACATTTTAGATTCCACGGCTATATCTACCAATCTCCAATAATCTGGATGAAAGGAAATTTCATCTATATTTTCGCCTAAATAATTGCGCTTAATATGCTTAGGTCCTTCTTTGTCTGCACGCATAGAAAGATGATTCATTTCTGTAGCAGCCAAATGTCCTAATTTATGCCAATACGGATACATAAATTCTGCCCCTTGAGGAGAAATAAAACAACGCAAAAAATGTTGTAAAATCTTATCGCTTAAATAAAAATTATCACTTACTCTAAAGTCTTTAGATAGAACACTATTTTTTGACATGACAAGGCTTTTATTTTTAATATTTAAAATATAATATCTCTAAATATACTAAAAAAACATGTCTTATTTTTTTTTGAGAAAGGGAATATTGC
>X137_Gaur__coassemble_114_pt1 | contig 23569 bp, 21 predicted proteins | sample X137_Gaur__metabat2_high_PE_006 | metagenome-assembled genome bin X137_Gaur | reverse complement strand
TTTATTCTAATATTAGATTTACTTTTAATTAAGAATAAAACAAACTAAAAAAAAAGCTTCCAAATTTCATTTTCTCTGTTTTTTTTATAGCCCTTTTTAATTTTAAAAAATATACTATAAATTTTGGAATGATAGAGAAAACTTATTAGTTTTGGATTATTAACTAACGCACAAGATTAGCAAAATGAAAGGTTTAGCTAGAGAGTTTTTGTGGTTTTTTGTAGCCCTATTGCTATCATTACCTCTTGCCATAGTTTTCTTATGGTTTTTTGGTTTCTCTCCCGAAACTGTCAATTTACAAGTTCGTGAGCGTACTTATGCTTGGGGAATGTATTTATTAGGCTATTTAGTCTCTTTCTTAGCAATTTATATTATGCGATTTACTGCTATGGCTATCCGTACTTTAGCAGATCCGCAACCAGAGCCAGCAGAAGAATAATTTTTTTCTTTTCCCCTTTGCTCTTTTATTTTAAGCGCATATTGCATTCTTTTAAATCGCTCATGATACACGAAGTTTTACCCACTATACAACAAGAATTGAATCGATTCTTGCGCTCTATACATAATTTAGATGAAGACAAAGTAATCTTCTCTAATTTAATGAATATTGATGGTAGCTTAGCTTTACAAGAAACAGACAAAATCGTTATGACTATTGTCAATATAGAGCTAGAGCGTACCAAAAGTAATACTGGTACTTACGAAAAAACAGATAATGGCGATTATATTAAAGTAAACGCACCTGTTTTAGTTCAAGTTTATTTGATGTTTTCCGCTTACTTTACGCCTGAAAACTATTTGGAAGGGGTAAAATTTATTACTTCTACTATTGCATTTTTTCAAAGTAGAAATGGCATTTTAGATGCGCAAAATACCCCTGCTTTAAATGGTTTATTAGAGCGTTTATATTGTGAACTTATCCCACTAGATTTTAAAGATTTAAGTAATGTTTGGAGTTTAGTCGGGAGTAAATATATACCCTCAGTAATGTATAAGGTTAAAACTATCCCTATACAACATCGTATGCCAACGCCAGTTATTCCTTATATCAAAAATACTTAATAAATTTATATTTATTTTTAGTATATTTTAAATTAAAAGTGTATTTTAGTACAATACTTTAGCGCTCAATTCAATGGCAAGAACAGTTACTCCACATTTATTACAACTTGATTTATCTTCCAGACATACAGAATTATGCGATATAAGATTGAAGCATGATTATTTTAAGGATGGCTATTTGGCAAATGTTGAGTTGATACCAGAAGAAGAAACCGTATTTAATATGCGCAGAATGCATATTTTGTATCGTGTAGATAAAAGAGGAATTACTCTAGGATATCGTTTAGGAGAAGGGGCTTCCAATTTGCAAAGATTGAAAAAACCATTACGTTTATCATTTTGGATTAAAAGTAATGATACAGCTTTTCTCAATTATACAGATATTCCTTATGATTTCAGCCCGCAAATTTATTATTTCAATAATAAGTATGAGGAGAAAAATGAAAATGGTACTAAAAATCTGTCTCTTGCTACACAAGTTTCTGCTGAGGATAGATTGCCTATAACGGCGCAAGTCATGAAGTTTGAATATGCTTTTCCTTTCTTAGATGCGCATATAGTAGTCAAAGATGAATTTGGCGAAATTGCTTTCGAGCAACAGCAAGATGGTATGCATGAATATGTGCATATAAACTTGCAAGGAGAAGTAGCAGGACGCTTCTTTTTATATATAGATGGAGAGTTAGAACATACTTTTTATCTAGTGCCTGCTTCGGCAGGAAAGGTCATTGGTGTAATAGATGTTTTTATAGATCCTAAGGATGAAAGTACGTATTCCTTTTTTGAAAATGGCTACAATTTATTGCGTCAAGAATATGCCATTTATTTTAAAAATAGGGATATAAAGTGGCGCTATCTAATTGTCGAGAATGGACCTGTTCAAATACACTCAGACCACCAAATTTTAGATGCAAGACGTGGCAGAAATGTTGAAGCAATTGAATTTCAAAATCCAAGAGAAATTGTATTAGAAAATGGTGTAAAAGCTATTGAAATTTTTACTAAACATCCGATTCCACTAAAGGAAACGCAAGAAGAAAAGTTTAAATTGAGAACGCGAAAAGGCAAGGCAAAAGTCGAATCTATAGTCGATTTACCTACTGCATCAGCCAGGTCAAATTTCAAAACAAATTTTGAAAATAAATATGAAGTTTTTTCTGAATTACTTGTTTATTTATAAAATGCTTATTATATTTGCATCAAGCAATACAGCCAATTTTTATTAAAATAATTAAATAATTTCAAAACAATTAAATCATGTCAAAACAGTATGCAACCCCAGGCGTGTACATCGAAGAGAAAAGCGCATTTTCAAATTCGGTGGTAGCTGTTGCTACAGCTGTACCAGCATTCATCGGGTACACTGAGAAAGCAAGAGCTGGCAAACGCGACCTTACTAACACTCCTGTACGTATCACTTCTTTAGTTGAGTATATCAACTATTTCGGTGGTGCTCCAAAATCAACATTCACTGTTTCTGCAAATGGTGAATTAACTGTTGATGCTGCATCTAACTATATCCTTTACCGTAGCTTACAATTATTCTTTGCTAACGGTGGTGGTACAGCTTATATTGTATCAGTAGGTGGTTACGGTGAAGGTGTTAAAGCTGCTGAGCTTATCGGTGCTGAAACTGGTGGCGGTTTATATTCTTTATTAAAAGAAACTGAACCTACATTAGTAGTTATCCCTGAAGCTGTTCTTCTTTCTGCAGAAGATTGTGCATCTGTACAACAAGCTATGTTAAAACACTGTGGTGCTGACACTCGCAGCCGTTTTGCTATCTTAGACGTACACAACGGTGCTGAGAAGAGAACTTTACGCGATGACGATGTAGTTACAGCTGCTCGTAGCGCATATGGTAACAACTTCTTAGATTTCGGTGCTGCTTACTACCCATGGTTAAATACAACTATCGTTTCTGCTGATGACTTAAACTATTCTAACATTAGCAATACTGAAGGTTTAATCGAGTTATTAAACAAAGAAGTTGAAGAGAATGTAGAAGCTGGTTACTACAAATCAGAAAAAGGTAGCTTAATCAAAGCGGAAATTGCTAAAATCGCTGACGGTTATAACGTAGGTGTAGCAAACATCCTTAAAGCAGTGAGCCCTGCTTACAACGAATTAGTGGCAGAAATGTCTTCTAAATTAAACATTTTACCTCCATCAGCAGCAGTAGCTGGTATCTACGCTTTAGTAGACGGTTCTGTAGGTGTATTCAAAGCACCAGCTAACGTTAGCGTTTCTTCTGTAGTTGCGCCAACTGTAAACCTTACTAGCGCTGAGCAAGAAGATCTTAACTTACCATTGAGCGGTAAAGCAATTAATGCTATCCGTCCATTCGTAGGTAAAGGTACTTTAGTATGGGGTGCACGTACATTAGATGGTAACAGCCAAGACTGGAGATACATCAACGTACGTCGTACAATGATCATGTTAGAGCAATCTATCAAATTTGCAGCTGAGCCATTCGTATTCCGTCCAAATGACGCTAATACATGGATTGCAGTACGTAGTATGATTGGTTCATTCTTACGTTCTCAATGGCAAGCTGGTGCTTTAGTTGGTGCTTCTGAAGATGAAGCTTTCCAAGTAGAGTGTGGTCTTGGTACAACAATGACTCCTCAAGACATTCTTGACGGTTATATGAAAATTAGTGTTAAAGTGGCTATCTCTCGCCCAGCTGAGTTCATCGTAATCACTTTCCAACAAGCAATGCCTGGTGGCCAATAGTAGATAGTTAAATAGAATTTAATTTCTAAGACTTTTACTCGTTTACCAAATTTTAATTTTTTAGGAGTATTCTAGCTCCTTGGAGTTTAGAATATACAACTATTCACTAATTCACACAAAATTTAAACAAAATGGCTCTCGATTCATATAAACCGTTAGAGGACACAAACTTTAATGAAAGCTGGCCTCTAGCTAAATTCTACTTCCGCGTACAAATCGATAATCTTCCAGAAATCGGTTTCCAAACAGTGGAAGGTCTTGAAAGTGAGATTTCTATCATGGAATACCGCGCAGGTAACCAAAGAGCGTTCTACAAAAGCAAACGCCCAGGTATGACTTCTTACAGCAACATTACATTGAAAAAAGGTATGTTCAAATCGCATGCTGATTTGTACTTATGGTACAAAGCTATTGCTCAAGAGCATAACTTCCGTCAAGAAGCTCGTGGTATTATTATCGACTTATTAGATGAAACTGATAGCGTTGTAATGACATGGAGAGTATCTAATGCAATTGTTGTTAAATATACTCCTACGCCTTTAGATGCAGAAGCAGATTCTGAAGTAGCAGTAGAAGAACTCGAATTAGCAGTAGATTACTGGGAACTTGAATTCGCTTAGTCCTAAATTTTAGGTTTCGATATATTAAAAACCTAACAAGCCTAAAAAACTTGTTAGGTTTTTTTTGTGTATTTAAAAATACTTCGTATCTTGGTAAGACTAAAAATGCGCTATTTTAATTTAATATAAAGCATTCTTTTTCTAGGTCTTATATACCTGTAAAAATCAATATTTATGCCACAGAATAGTTTTCCATCTAAGGGTGCAGCCATCTATAAGCCTGCTCCAGTAAAGCCATCTGCACCATTAGGTGCCTATGATCCAAAGTCACATAATAATAAAAGTGGTTGGGCATTATCAAAATTCTATTTTGAAGTGGATTTTGGTGGAAATATTAATATAGGTTTTCAGACTTGTGATGGCTTACAAGCTAGTGTAGAGCCATATGAGTATAGAGATGGTAATTCGTCAGAAATGCATAAACAGAAACGTCCTGGTACAGTGGTATATGATCCTGTTACTTTTAAAAAAGGGATGTTTGCTAATGATATGAGTTTGTACAGATGGTTTAGAAATGTATCTACAGGGGCAGTATTTGCAGATATGCGTACAGTAAAAGTACGTTTGAAAGATGAAAATGATAAAACTGTATATACTTGGACTTTAAATAAGGCATTCGTAACTCGTTATACCCCTACCACTTTAGATGCAGATGCAGATACAGAAGTAGCAGTAGAAGAAATAGAGGTGCAATGTCAGTTTTGGACGATGGATGCTTAACTTTTTTAAAAATAAAAGCCATAGTCCCTTTTCCAAAAAAATGGTCTTAAACTAAAGTAGCTTATGTCTAATAAATATGCTCCGCCATTAATAAAACTTCCGAAACCACCTACTAAAGCTTTTCAGCCCAAAGCAGTGGAGTTGGATAAAAATACACAAGGCGCTTATAATCCGATGAGCAATAGCAATACTTCGGGATGGGCTTTATCTAAATTTTTATTTGAGGTAGATTTAGGCTCGAATATAAATGTCTCTTTTCAAGCTTGTGATGGCTTGCAAGCCAGTGTAGAGCCTTATGAATATAGAGATGGTAATTCGTTTGAAATGCATAAGCAAAAACGTCCAGGAACGGTAACTTATGACCCTATTACCTTGAAAAAAGGCATGTTTGCCAATGATACTTTGCTTTATAATTGGTTTAGAAATGTATCTACAGGAGCTATGTTTGCAGATATGCGCACAGTAATTATTCGATTATATGATACAGACAATGGAATTAATCCCAAGGTTTTGTATACATGGACATTGGAAAAAGCATTCGTGACGCGTTATACACCAAGCTCTTTGGATGCTATGGCCGGAGATGAAGTGGCAATAGAGGAATTGGAAATTGTGTGCCAGAAGTGGACCATGTTTTAAATGAAAAGCCATAGTCCCTTTTCCAAAAAAAATAAATCTAAAAAAAATAAATCTACACCCTATTATGTCAATGAATTTGCCATTTTTAGATGAGCCAGTTCCAAATTTTTTCTTTTCCGTAAAGGTATTAGATAATGGTTCTGTGTCATCAGCTATTTCGAGTATGGCGTCTCAATTGGATGCATCAGCATCAGCATTTGTTGAGGTTTCTGGACTTACTTTAGGCATTGAAGTAAAGGGCGAGAAGGAAGCATGTAATGCTATAGAAATTCCTTTGCCTGGTGGTTTGACGAATGAATCACTGACATTGAAACGTTATGTACGTCCTCGTCATATAGCAGGAGACCCAATGACAACATGGTGCCAAGAAACATTTGAAGCCGCTAAACACTGGAAAAAAGGCATTAAGACAAAAGATATTTTAATTTTGATTATGCATCCGCATTTAAAAAATATACCTTTTGTGAATACAGTACCTGTAGCAGGATTTTTAGTAAAGAAGGCTTATCCTGTGAAATGGGATATGGATTCTTTGAATTCTACGGGTAATGAGCCTTTGCAAGAGACAATAGAGTTGAAGTATAGAGATTTCCAGAGAATATCTGTACCTTAATTATTGCTGTTTCATTCTAGGACTAAATTTGATGTATATTTTTCTAAAACTTTTAATTCGCTAATCTCACTATGCCCGTAACTGTAAATGAAGTAGAACTCAATACTACAGTCAATGAAACCGCTTCGAATAAATCAGCAGCTGGGAAAGATTCAGGCGGTAAAGGTGGTGGTTCTATGTCTGAGGAGGAAAAAGAAGAACTAATCCAAGAATGCTTAGACCGTGTAACTGCGCTCATTGAGTCGCTTAAAGAACGTTAATGTTCGGATGATTTTACTCACCTTATAAGCTCTTTATAGTGGTAGAGTATTTTTTATTTAAGCGCAATAGAGCCTTTAGAAAAATTTACCACTACGCACTCAAAAAAAGCTATGGCACAAGACACACAATCAAAATCACCAAAAAAAGGTGTGACGGACTCCGCTGTAACCGTCGTTGTTATTTTAAATGGACAAGAAGTTCCTCAAAAAGTTAATATTCGTTCTGTTGAAGTTGTCAAAGAATTAAATAAAATTCCTTATGCCTTAATTACATTCAAAGACGGTATTCCAGCCGACCAAAACTTTGAAGAAAGTGAAAAGGATATGTTTAAGCCAGGCAGTGAAATTGAATTAAAAGCAGGCTTTGGTACTGGCAATGGGGAAACACTTTTTAAAGGGATAGTTGCTGAAATTGGACTCAAAGTATTGGGTACAGGAAAAGACAATCTTCTTGTTATTAAATGTAAAGATAAAGCCTTAGGACTTACAGTAGGGCGCAAGAATAAAATGTTTTTTGGTAAGAAAGACTCTGATATTATTTCTGAAATTGTATCAGAAGCTGGTTTATCTGCCGACGTTGAAGCTACGCCTGCTACACATAAAAAATTAGTACAACATGCTTGTACAAATTGGGATTTTATTATTTCTAGAGCTGATATTAATGGTTTAGTTACTATAGTAGAAGATGGCAAACTCAGTGTAAAAAAACCTGTGTATGACCCACTTGATTTGACGCTTGCTTTTGGTGGTGATGTACTTGATATGAATTTGAATATCGATTCTACTTATCAATTGGAAGAAAGTAAAGCTATTGGATGGAATCATACTGCTTTTGCTATAGATGAAGCACCAGGGACTAAACCAACAGTAAATGAACAAGGTAATTTGGATACAACCACTTTATCTAGTGTTATTAAACCTAAAGATTTATTGCAAACTTCTGCCGATGTATCGAAAGATGCTTTGAAGTCTTGGGCTGATGCTGTATGGCAACGTCGTGCTTTATCTCGTATTCGTGGTACTATTTCTTTTAATGGTTCTTCAAAAGCTGAAATTGGTAAAACAATAGAGCTTTTTGGTATGGGGCAGCGCATGTCAGGTAAAGCTTATATTTCTAAAGTGAAGCATACTTTTGTGAATGCAAAATGGACTACACAAATAGAAGTAGGTTTGCCAACACGCATGTTTTTAGAAGATAATCTCGATGCACAGGCTTTACCTGCTGGTGGTATGTTGCCAGGTATTTCTGGTTTGCATATAGGGGTAGTGAAACAAATTCATGATGATCCTGATGGCGAATTTAGAGTATTGGTAAATATTCCTATTATAGATAATATGGAAGGTGAAGGGATTTGGGTTCGCAAGTCTCATTATTATGCTACCAAAGATGCAGGTTTTGTTTTCTATCCTGAGATAGGGGATGAGGTTGTAATTGGTTTTTTAAATAGTGACCCTACACATGGCGTTATTTTAGGTTCTTTATATACTAGTAGTGAACATATATTGGCTGGAGCGCATACTCCAGATAATAAAAATACTTACAAAGCAATTTCTACAACTAGCGGTAAGCTCAGAATTGAAATTGAAGACGTAAAGAAAATCATTACTATTATTACGCCTAAAAATCATAAATTAGTTTTCGATGATGATAAAGATTCTATTACTTTAGAAGACCCTGTAAATAAGAATTTAATGGTTTTTGATAGTAAGGGGATATTGATTCAAGCAGAAAATAATATTACTGTTAAGACGAATGCTAATTTTATTTTAGAAGCTAAAGCAGATATTAAAACTAAATCTAGCGCAAACACTAAAATGGAAGCTGCCGCTAATTTTGAAATGAAAGCTTCTGCTCAAATGAAAGCAGAGGGCACAGCAGGTATAGAATTGAAATCTGCTGCTATGGCAAAATTGGAAGGTGCTGCTATGACGCAAGTCAAAGGTGGTGTAGTTATGATTAACTAGTTGGAAATCTTTTTTTATAATAGTAAAGATTCACTTTAATTAATATATGGGACAACCAGCAGCAAGAATTACAGATATGCATGTTTGCCCTGCTGTATCGCCGCCTCCACATGTTGGCGGACCTATAGTAGGACCAGGTGTACCTACTGTACTCATTGGCGGTTTGCCTGCCGCTGTAATTGGAGATATGTGCGTATGCAATGGACCTCCTGATACAGTAGTAGGAGGCTCAGGTACAGTAATTGTTGGTGGTAAACCACTAGCGCGTTTGGGAGATGCTTGCGCACATGGCGGTAAAATTGTTGTAGGCGATTTTACAGTTTTAGTAGGTTAGACTACTATAAAAGAAGCGTATGTTTATACAATAGAGAGGCTTTGCAGGTATATGTATTTGCAAAGCCTTTTTAGTAATTTTAAAAATCAAGTCTATATATTTTAATTTTATTAAATATGTTGAAAAAAAAACTTATTTCCACTCCCTAAATAAGTAGTTTTGTTTGTATCTTTTCGACAATTTATAAAGCATATTCATATAGCATCCTCTACAAAAAAAATAAATCTAAACTATGTCTGATAACATAAAATCTTTTCTCGGTACGGGGTGGAGTTTTCCTCCTCAATTCCTCGATAGTACGCAGGGTATAAGGATGTCTTCTGATGAAGAAGATATAGCAGAAGCGCTTTATATTTTACTAACAACTATACCAGGTGAACGTATTATGAATCCTGAATATGGTTGTAATTTACATAGTCAAGTATTTAGAAATATTGACCCTAATACACTTACTACAATTGAGGATATGATTTCTACTGCTATTCTATATTTCGAGCCACGTGTTCGTTTAGAAAGTGTAGATTTTGATTTGAGCGATCAAATGAATGGACGTGTAAATATCCAAATCAATTATGTAGTGAAAGGGGTGAATTCTCGTCAGAATTTAGTATATCCTTTCTATATGATAGAAGCAACAGATATTTAAGGCAATATAGTATAGGAAGGCTTTATAAGAAGTCTTCCTATCTTTAATAAATTTTATATTTGTTGAGCATTCATACTCAAACGCTATGCAAGTATTAACCTTTTTTCTATAAGCTTGTATTTGCTTTCTTACCTTGTTTTTAATTTCTCAGCTAAACTAACTTAAATATACCTTAGTTTTAATCAGTGCAATGTTAGCTGCAAAACCACCAACTACGAATAAATGAAGATAGAAGAGAAACAAAGTATTGCGCGTTGGAGCGGTATAATACAAGAAGATAGATTGTTGAAAGCTTTACTACCCGAATCTATCAAAATAGATGAGCGTAGTTTGAGTGATTTGATGGCTTTTGGTGCCGAATATTCTAAAATTGTTAGGTATTATATGCCCTCAAATGATATTCAACCAGATCTTGAAGATTGGCATCGTTTCTATATCAATGATATCAGTGTTTTTATAGCTGTTATCTTAGCCACTGATTTAAAATCTTTGGATATGGAGCATCGTCGTTTGGCTTCTGCTTTAGAGAATGCGCCACGTAAAGAGGAAAAGAAAGATATTTTAGCGCAAATGCTACAAGATATTCTTTCCCTTTATAAAAAAATTGATGATTGGTATAGACAATGCTTGCATATGTCTAGATATCGTCCGCAAGACTCTTCTGCTTTAGAAGACGAAATTGAAAATGCTATAGTTCAACAATTGTCAAAAAGCCTAAAATTCCTAAGAGATGTACGCGAGAAATTGGGTATGCAAGGAATAGGCAGTTTTAGCGAAGAGGAAATAAAAGAAACTTTCCATCCAATTTGGTTCAATAATATTGATGATAGTGTTTCTGCTTTAGAACCATTGATTAAGCATTTGAAAGGACAAGATCCTTTTCCTTTTTGCGTTAAACATGTGCGTTTGCAATTCCGTACGGCTTATAGTGTCACGGCTTATTTATTGCAAGTTGCCCCTAAGATTTTAGAAAAGACTTTACTAGAAAAATCAGACCATCGTCCAGATATAGGTCTATATATAACTTTCCTTCAGTTGTTCCAAAAAATACAAGAACAACTCAATACTTTAACAGAAAAACACTTGGATTTCTATTATTATGAAGTATTGAAATTAAAGGAACGTAGCTATAAATCAGATCAAGCTCATGTCTATTTTAAAATAGCTGACCATATAGATACTTATTTTATTCCAAAAGGTACTTTATTGCAGGCAGGCGTAGATGCATCAGGTAAATTGCGTCAATATGCCACTGAAGAAGATTTAGAATTAAATAAGGCACAAATAGAGCAATTGAAAACTATTTTCGTGAGTAAAAATCCGAAAATTGGTATAGGTAGCTCTTATCGCTTGATTACAAATTTGTATGGAGCACCAATTGCCAACTCTAGAGATGGTATGGGCGAACGCTTTATTAATGATGTAGAAGATTGGCCAACTTTTGGTGAAGAATTACTTGATAAAAGCGAACAAGACCGTCAAATGGGTTTTGCAGATGTTGGTTTTGCCATTTCTGCCCCTGTATTGGAAATGGAAGAAGGGCATAGAATTATTACTATTCGTTTAGAATTTGATAAAACTTCTATTCATACGCTAAATCTTTTAGTAAAAGATATTAGTCGTAATATGAATTCTTCTATTGAAGATGCTTTTTCACGTGTATTCCGCAATAGTTTACGTGTTTATTTCTCTACTACAGAGGGATGGACTGCTGCACATACTTGTGAAGTATTACCTGCACAAGATTTAGATGCGCCAGAAATTACTTTAGCGGTAACTTTAGCAGCCTCAGCGCCTTCTATTATTGGTTATAATCCAGAGCTGCATGGTCAAGGTTTTGATACTAAAGCACCAGTACTTAAAATATTACATCAAAACGTTAATAGTATTTTCTCTTATTCTTTTTTCAAAGAATTGATTTTACAACGCGTATTTATTGATGTAACAGCTAAAGGTTTGCGTCGTTTGGCTTTATCTAGTGATTTGGGTGGTTTAGATGCTAGTACACCATTTATGCCATTTGGTCCTATGCCTAAGATAGGTTCTTATTTATTGATAGGGAAGGCTGAATTGTTTAAAAAAGAATTGACTGATATTCAGTTCAATTTAGAATGGCAAAGTGTTCCTGATCATCCAAGAGGGTTCAAAGGTTATTATCGCGATTATGGCGTTAATTTAGAAAATTCTTCTTATAAGATTCGTCTTACTGCGCTTTCAGATGGTGTATATCATCCTATAGAAAATGATTTACCTTTAGAGTATAATTTATTTGAAAGTGATCCGCAATTGCCAACAGCAGTTTCTAAATATAATACTTGGGATAATATAGATATAGCAGCTTTCAATATTAAGCCTATACCAACTTTACAATTGCCACCTGCTTTTACAAATGAAGTAAGAGATGGGTATTTTAAAGTGGAATTTGTATCTCCAAAATTTGCTTTTGGTCAAGACCAATATGCTAGTGTTTATACAAAGGCTGTAACCAATAATGCGAATCCTAAGGCAAAAGAAGAAATGAATTTGCCTAATTCTCCTTATGTGCCTGTGATGAAATCTATAACTATAGATTATTCGGCTAAAGCACAAATTAATATTATTTCTATTGGTACTATCAACCCAGGTGAAACAGTAGAAGAGCAAGTATATCATTTGCATCCTTATGGCATTATTCGTACATTCCATAAAGGCAAGACTTCTAATCGCTATTTAGTACCTACTTATGATGATGATGCTTATTTGTATATGGGCTTGCGTGATTTAGAACCACCAACGCCTCTAACTATATATTTCGAATTGAGAGATAATCCTGAAAATATGGATATTTTCGAATCGGCTAGTTCTAAACCAGAAATTATTTGGTCTTATTTATCGAATAATGAATGGAAAGATTTCTCTCAAACTCAAATTTTGAGCGATACTACTTATGGTTTCAATAATTCAGGTATTATTTCTTTAGATGTACCTAGAGATATTACTAAGCATAACCAAATTTTAGATAAAGATTTACATTGGTTGCGTATTACTTTACGTGGCGATGCTACGCGTATGCCTCGCACTGTAAAAGTTGCTACACAGGCTGTATTAGTAACTTGGCAGAATAATGAAAATAGTGCAGAGCATCTTTCAGAAAGTTTGCCAGCGCAGCAAATTAATGCTTTATCTCGAGTAGTGGCACAAGTACGAAAAGTAGAGCAACCATTCAAAACCTTTGGAGGGAAATCTTCAGAAACTAAAAACGAATTCTATACACGTGTAAGTGAGCGTTTGCGCCATAAAAATCGTGCTGTAGCAGCATGGGATTTTGAGCGTTTAGTTTTAGATAATTTCCCTGAAATTTTCCAAGCTAAATGTGTAACACATTTGGGTAATGAGGATTTTGTACAAAAAGGTTCGGTAACAGTAGTTGTAGTACCAAAAATTGACCCTGATAATATTCAAGTATTGCCTAGGGTGAATTATTCTATACTACAAAATATTAGAGAATTTTTGCAAGCGCATACTTCTCCATTTATTAAAGTAGAGGTGCGTAATCCAGTATACGAACGTGTAAAAATTACGGCAGGTGTACGCTTTACAAAAGGCAAAAATAATGGTACTTTCTTGAAAAAACTTAATCAAGATATTACTATGTATTTATGTCCTTGGTTGCATGGTGTTAGCCGTGAATTAGAGTTGGGTGGCGTATTGAGTAAGGATATGATTTTGAGTTATATAGAAAAACGTCCTTATGTAGAATTTGTAACGAAATTCTCTGCTGTACAAGTTTTCTATGATGAAACAAGTGCTGTTGGTTTCGATATTGATGATACAGCTATTGATAAAAGTAGCTTACCCACTATTCAGGCTAGTAAACCATGGTGTGTATTGATACCTTTCGATACGAATCCTATTTACTTATTGGATGAAAATAATTTCCAATCTCCAGAGAAGTCTTCTATCAACTCTATGATTTTGAGTGGGGACTTTGTAATGACAGAGGAGAAGGACATGGATTTAGATATTTTCTCTTCAAGCAAGCGTAAATAAAACCTTGCATTTGTTTTTTGAATTTTACATATAGCTAAGTCTTTTAAAACTATATCTTTAGACCTTAAAAGCAACCATTTAAAATTTTCTCACATGGCCTTATTAACGAGAAGTACTCTTAAAAACTTATTCAAACGTGGCTCTGTTCCTACAGAAGTAAATTTTGCGGATTTAATTGATTCTACTATTAATAAAGTAGATGATGGTTTTGCACAAAGTCCTACAGAAGGTTGGATGTTGGCACCACAAGGAGAGAATCGCAATCTTATTAGTTTTTATGAGAGTATGCGTGATCCGAATTCTGTATTTAATATTTCTATTAATCCTAGCCGCCATAGTAAAGGCTTGAGTATTAATAATAAGGATGAAAGCGGTGACCCTTATAGCGTGCTTTTCTTACGCGACAATGGTAATGTAGGTATCAATACTACGGTGCCGAAATACAAATTGGAAGTAAAAGGCTTGGTGGCTATGGAAGGTCGTGTTGGTATTTATAAAACGGGCGAAATTCCTGCTGATGGTCGTTGGCATATTGTTTTAGATGATTTGCAAGGTATGAAAGCTTTTGAAGTATTTGCTCAAGCTACAGGTAGAAAAGGTCGTGGTCGTTATGCTATGACGCAAGCCGTAGCGGTGGGTATGTATGGCAAAGGTTCTATTAATGCCATTAAAGCTTCTTATGGTTGGTTTTTCCAAAAAATTAAATTGCGTTGGAGAGGTACTGTAGATGGCTATCGTTTAGAAATGTGTACAGCAGGTAACTATGGCTTTACAGATGAAGAAAATAAAAATCCAGCTGTAATTCGTTATTATATTTCCAAACTTTGGGATAATAGTATGTTGCCTTATGGCGCAGAAAGTCTTACAGAAGATTAATATATATATGTTATAGCCTGCCTTTTTTAATTATAAAATGAGGACAGGCTATAGCTATTTTTTGTACTATATTTTTTTATTGTGCTCTTTTATTTTTTTCTCTAAACTTTTATCATGGCGAATCAAGACCAAGAGATTAAGCTAGAATTATCTTTTGAAGAAGTAAATTTGATTTTAAAAGGATTGGGATATTTACCTTTTAAAGATGTTTTTGAATTGGTAGGCAAAATCCACGAACAAGCTAACGAGCAATTTCGCCAAAATCAAAATAAAGGCAATATTTTAAATAATAATCACCTTTCAGATAATTCTTAAGTTTATTTTTTTCTTTTTTTTGAAAAGGGGATATGGCATTTGTTTTTTATTTTATTGTCTTTATAAGGCTATTATTTTATAAAAAAACTAAGGCGCTTTAGCGCACCGAACTCCCTTTCCCAAAAAAATAATTTTAAATTCTTCCTTATTTTGCCGCTTGCAAAACAGTGCTAGTTTTCTATAAAAACTGCCTTAATTTTTTCTTATAGTAGGAAGACTTATTTAGCAAAAAAAACTCCCTTTCATATTATATCTCGTTATGATAGAGCAACCGTTATCGATTAAAAAACAAAAGCCTAAATATCATAGTATGGACTATGATTTCCTTAGGGATTTAGGTATAAGATGTGTGCAGCAGCTATCGGGTAGTATTTGGACGGATTATAATGATCATGACCCAGGTGTTACTATTTTAGAACAACTCTGCTTTGCTATAACCGATTTAGGTTTCCGTACTGATTTTACGATGCAGGATTTGCTCAATGCTAAAACTGTAAAAGGGAAAAATCAGCCTAGTAATACATTTTTTGATGCTTCAGAAATATTACCTACTAATCCGCTTACTATAGACGATTATCGTATTTTAATTATAGATAGAGTACCTTATGTAAAGAATGCTTGGTTTGAACCTATTCGAGATAATTATTTAGGTATTCAGGGTTTGTATAAAGTACTTTTACAAATTGATGAAAGTGCGCAAACGCCAGAGCTTATAGCTCAAATTAAAAATGAAGTATTAGAAGTATTTAGCGCGCATAGAAATTTGGGCGAAGATATTGATAATATTGAAGTATTGAGCGTTGATAAAATAGTAGTGTATGCAGATATAGAAATTTCTTCAGAGGCTGTAGCCGAAGAAATTTTAGCCAATATTCAATTCAAAGTAAATGAATATTTAAATCCTTCTATCAAATTTCATACAGTGGAAGAATTGGTAGAGGAGGGCATGACAATTGATGAAATTTTTGATGGTCCTGTACCTAAAAATGGTTTTATCAAAAAGTCAGACCTTTTGCCTATGCGCCAAGAAATTTATGCTTCTAAGATTATAGAAATTATTACAAGTATAGAAGGCGTTAGAAGAATTTCTTTCTTTTCTGTAGAGAAAAATGATTTGGCTATAGAGGGCGATGATATCATTATTGATAAAGGTTTTTATCCTGTATTGGATATGGATACTTTAGACCCACGTTTCAATAGTAGTAATTATCCTATTCAATTCTATAGAGGGGCGTTGAATTATGATTTGGATTTGCAAACTGCTAATCAATTATTATATTCTCAATTCGCTCGTTATAAAAAAGGCTATGAGCAAAAGAAATTATATAATCCTAGAGCTTATCCTTCAGTTTTAAAGCGTGAAGATATTATGCAGTATTATTCTATACAGCATACATTCCCGCTTACTTATGGTTTGAATCCTATGGGTTTGCCAGATAATCCTAATCCGCCACGTGAGCGCATTGCGGCTATACGCCAATTGCGTGCTTATTTATTGCCATTTGAGCAAATTATGGCGAATTATTTGGCACAATTAGGCAATATTAAGAAACTATTTTCTATTGATATGGAAATCGATAGAACTTATTATTCTCAAGCGCCTACAGATATTCCAAATTATTGGGAAATCTTCAAAACTTCATCTGCTACTTTTACGGATTTGACCGTAACGAATACAGATAGTACTACTTTTGAAGAATATCAAAAGCGTGTAGCCGACGAGTTTGCTCAGAAAATAGAAGAAGTTTGTCGTCGTTTCGACCCATTTATAGATAGACGTAATAGATTCTTAGACCATTTATTAGCAAGATTCAGTGAGCAATATAGCACAGACTTTTTATTGAAAGTAAGTTCTAGTTATATGCCTCTATATGAAGCCGATAAAACGGAAAAAGAATTGATTAATGCTAAAATTCGTTATCTCAGAAATTATGTAGATATAAGCCGCAATCGTGGTCAAGCCTTCAATTATTTTGAGTATGATGAATCGCAATGGAATGTTTCTGGTTTAGAAAAACGGGTATCTTTATTGTTGAATATTTTACAAGATAATAAAGAATCTTTATTGCGTATTTTTGATAAAGGTATTCCACAAGCCAATTTGCCTGCTTTTGCTGAGGTTATTCAATTCATTGATATAGATGCACATCCTGAAGGTATTATTAAAGAAGGTACTTTAGAGTTTGAAATCTTAAATGATGAATATGCTAATGAAGAAGAAAAACAAGTGCGTTCGAGAGCAGAATCTTTAGAGCGTTTGGGGATTGTAGAAGACGAATTGAAGGAAGAACCTGTAGAATTTGACTTTTTACAAGACCATGAATTGCCACAAGATACTTATTCTGGCGATGATAATTTTACGGCTCCTTTGGCTAAAGATGCAGCTTTATTATTTGAACAATATTTCTATTTCCGTGCCTCTTCTCGTAGTGAATTATTGATAGAAATTTTAGGTCGTGGTGTATTAGCTACCAATTATTTTATTTTGCCTGATATGTATGATAATAATATTTATCATATTTATTATAGAGGGAATAAGGCAATTGGTCCTTATAAAATCAGAACAGCTAGTTCTTATGCACAAGCCGACCAATTATTGAAAATGCTAATTAATTATTTGCATGCTATCAATAAATATACTGAAGGTTTCCATGTAGTAGAACATGTTTTATTGCGTCCTCAAGCCAAAGACCAACATTATTTCGAACTCTTGAACGATAGAGACGAAGTAATTTTGATGAGCTATACTTTAGGCGAGCAAAACGAACAACGTTATTTGAGTGAAGATGTGCCTGTAATGGGTGGTTTGAAAGAAAACTATGAAATCATTCCTTATTATGGCGAAGAAGAACCTCAACGTGTTTTGAAAAAATCTGCTCAAAGAGATATGCCTAAAGCAGAAGATGAAACTTGGGAAGAAGACAAGCTTTATGATGATGATACACAAGCTTTCTTGGATAAACTCAATAGTTTAACGCAAGAAGAAACGCCTCAAGAAGTGGAAGCAATACCTCAAGAGGCAGAAAAGCAAATTTTAGAATATCATGTAGTATTGAAAGATACTTATGGTAGATATATAGCACGCGCGGCTAGAGGTTTCGAAACGCAGCAAGAGGCGAAAGAGTATATTTTAGATGTTGTGGATTATATTACTAGTTTTACGAAAGGGAATATTTCTATTTTCGATAGAATTAATTATAAAGTAGAACATCGTATACAAGCTACTGTAGAACCTGATTTCTATTCGCAAGAAATTAGTATTGTAATGCCAAATTGGACAACTCGTTTCCAAAATGCGGATTTCCGTTATTTATTGAAAAATACTATGGCGGTCAATTGTCCTGTGCATTTGCATGTACATTTCTTTTGGATTGGTGTAGAGGAAATGGAAGATTTCGAGCGTGTATATAATGCTTGGTTGTATGAGCGTATGGCAGTATCGCCACGCCAACCGCATTTAGACCAAAAAGCAGTAGTACTGACTGAGCTTTTGGGCGCTTATTTCCGTATCACACAAGAAAAACGCACCAAAAAACGTTATAATACTCAAAATCAAAATACTATTGCTTAAGCAAAATAGTATAGTTCATAAATAGAAAAAAGAGCAAGACGAAATGAATTTTTTCGTTTTGCTCTTTTTTTATGTTTTATAGTTTAGGGTAATACAAAATCTACAGGAATAAGATAAGTAGATTTTACATTTTTACCATTTTGCAAACGTGCTGCTTCTAGCGTGGGTAAAAGTTGTGCTATGCGTAACACTTCATCGCCCAAAATAGCATGTGGTGTTTTTGTTATTTTAGTTTCATGGATTAAGAGTTTACCTTTTTCACTGAAAACTAACTTTATAGAAACTTTGCCAGATTGTTTATTTTTAATAGCGCTAGCAGGATATTTTACTTTCGATTGAAAGAAAGCTTTGAGTGCTTCTTGAGTGCATTTTTCGGCTTTTTGTGCATTTTTTTCTTCTTTGCAGCTTTGCCAAATTGCTTTTTGTTGAAGCGGATCTTTTACTGAATGTTGAGCTTGTAGGTTACAAATAAAGAGCAAAGCCAAACAGCTGCTTAAAAGGATTTTTAATAGCATAAAATCAAAATATAGTTTTCTTTTGAAAAGGGAGTTCGGTGCGCTTCGCGCTTTTTATATAAAAAACAAATGCCATACTCCCTTTCCCAAAAAAATAAAAAATAAAAAATCTTTAGCGATTCTTTCTTTCTTTATCTTTTATAGAGCGTGTTTTTTCTAAATTAAAACGAACTGGTAAAATATATTTAGCGCTAGTAGTTGTACCTGCATTGTCCAACATAGCTGGATGTAAAGGTTGCAATAATTTTACTACACGTATGGCTTCTTGCGCCAATAAAGTATTGCTAGAATTGGTATTGGCTAAGCCTACACTTTTTTCATTAATTGTACCATCTTCATTAACAATAAAGGAAATAAAAACACGTCCTTCTATAGATTGGTCTATGGCTTGTTGCGGATATACTAAATGTTGTGAAATTTCTTTCATTAGTTCTATTTGGGTGCATTCACTGGCTTTGACCATATCATTTTGATGCGCTAAACAAGCTTTGTGTATAGGCGGAATAAGATAATCTTGAGCATTGGTATTGCTAGGATAAAATAAGCTGCTAAGAGCCATGCCTAATATGGAGCGAAATATCATAGTGCGGAAATTTGTAATGAACAAAATTAATGCTTCAGCAAATGAAAAGCCTTTACTTAAGATAAGCATAAAAAAGCTAAAAATTGCTATTCGTAAAGCAAAAACATTATAAGAACTAGCGAAAATCAGAAAAAGTATTTGTAAAACAAAGCCCTATTGAAAAATTAACCTTAGAAAAGGGCTAGTCTTTATTTAATAATTTCGTATTCACGCGTCATTTTAATGCGTTGTCCAGCTTCGCCTGTTTCTGCCAAAACATTCAATACTAAGGTACTGCCTATAGCTACTTTTCTGAATTTTTTGCGCATGCTATTGCTTGGCTTTTCTGTTTTATAAGCTTTAGCTGTTTTAACATCTAAACCATGAATAACATTCATTTCAATTTCTCGAATACTATAAGTATTGCCATAAATATCACGTAATTCTATGTTTTGCGTCATTAAATACTGCAAATCATCGAGCGTAAGCGTATTGGCATAAATATTACCCCAATGCAAAGTATAATTTTTCTCTTCTTCGTAAGGTAGTGTTTCTTCTATTTGAAAGCGTATAGGTAAAGTATATTCACTTATTATAGCATTGCCTTCTTTGTCTTGGGCAGGATGAAAATTTGGAAAACTGCGAATAATTTGCATTATTTTATTATTCAAACTTTCATCAGGGCTTTTTAGAATTTCAACCATGACTATAGCGCCTTGTTCATCTATAGTATATTTGATAACAAAAGTACCAGAGATTTGCAGCGTACTATCTTGCAAAGCTTGCAAAATATATTGTACTATAGCTTGTTGGGAACAAGTAGTATTTTGTTTTTGACTGGCTAAAACATCATAACAAGTATTCCAATAAGCAGGCGATTGCGCTTTTACTACAGTGGAAGAAAACAAAAAAGTAGTGCAGTAAAGCAGCAAAGCATAAAAAAAAGTTTTTACCATATTGCATCAATCAATAAAAGAAATAAGAAATAAAGCTTATTGTACTTTAGTATTTGGCATATTAGCGCGCAAATCTTCTACCAATTCTTTAGGTAAAGGATTACCACCAATAATAATATGTTTCAAATTCGGTAAAGATTTGATAGTAGCTGGTAAAGTTTTGAGTAAATTATCGCCTAAATCTAAAAATTCTAAATTTGTCATATCGCCTATACTAGCAGGAATACTTTTTAATTCATTAGAGCCTAAACGCAAGCGTTTAATTTGCGTTAATTTGCCAATTTCTGTAGGCAGAGCAGAGAATTTATTGTCATAAAGGTCTATTTCTTCCAAATGTTCTAATTTAGCTAAAAGACCAATTTTAGTAGTGAGCGTGCGCCAATTGCAAGTACGTAAAGATAGTTTTTCTAATTTTTGCATGTCACTCAAAACACTCATAGCGGCATCAGGATACAAGAACCAAGAATAACTCAAATCAAATTCTTTTACATTTAAGTTTTTAAATTCGGAAGGGAGTTTGGTAATTTCTGTATTTTTGATAGATAATTTTTCTAGATTTTTTAAGTTGCCCAAACTAGCAGGCAAAGCCTTTACCATATTTACGCCTAATGCCAATTCTTTCAAATGGCTCAATTTGCCCAAATCTTCAGGAATTGTAGTAAGCTTATTTTTTTCTAAACTTAACCATTCCAATTTATTGATTTTAGCAAATAAATCTTTAGGTAAACTATCTAATTTATTAATACTTAAATCCAAATAAGTAAGATTAGTCAATTTAGCAAAGTCTTTATCTAAAAGCGCAATTTTATTATTGCTCATTTCTAAGCGAGTTAATTGCGTCATTTTATATAAATCTTTATCTAAAGTACTTAAGCCTATACCACCAATATTAAGTTGTGTAACTTGCGAAAAAGTAGCAATTTTCTTGATCAAACCAGTAGTTGATTTTAAAGGATTATTGCTAATATTTAAATAGCGTAACTGCGTAAAATTTTCAAAATTAGTAGGTAAAGCTGTAAGTTGATTGTAAGATATATCTAAATATTCCAAATTGCTCAATACCCCCAAATCTTTAGGAATATCATTGAACTTATTTTTGCTAATATCTAAATGTTTTAAATGGATAAGATTTGTAATTTCTTGTGGTAAAATCTCCAATTTATTCATAGCTATATCTAAATAAACCAATCCTTCCATTTTGCTAATAGCATTTGGAAAAATCCTAAACCAATTTTGTCTAAGATCCAAACGCTTAATAGAAGGTAATAAATATAAATTTTCAGGAAGTTCCTCCAACCAATTACCACGAAACTCTATCCATTGCAAATTTGGCATAGTATTAATGACACTAGGAATGCGGCGCAAATAAATTCTATTGGCATGTAAAAGCTCTAAATTAGAAACCATAGTAATGCGCTCAGAAAAAGTCTCAGAATAATCATAAATGCTTAATCTTATAGCTTTATCCTTATCCATAATCGCCATATCTATGCTAGGATAATTATAAGCTTGTTGAAGTTCTTCCCAAGTGTGTAAAGGCGATTGTGCAAAGGTTTTGCTCATCAGCAAAGCGAGGCTGGCTAGAAGCGTTAATTGTTTATACATGTGATAGGATATATATATTCGTCTTTCAAAATTAAAGAATCGATAAAGTCTTTCTAAAAATAAGCCTTGAGCTTTATTATACGGTGAAACTATTAGAAAATAAGATAATATAAATAGCTTATATAAAACAAATGTCGTTTTATAAATGAAATATCAGCTTATGCAAAGGTCTTTATATTTTCTCTTTTAATCAAAATTAAGTCTTAAAATTAAGTTTTTTTATAGGGAGTATGGCATTTTTTGAGTTTTTTGATAAAAAAAGTACCTTTTAATAAAAAAAAAGTAAAAAAAACTTGCACAGTAAAAAAAAAGCCTGCATCTTTGCACTCGTTGAAATCAAAGGGGCGTTTAATAAACAAACCGGCACAACAAAATCTACCAAAATAAATGCCCAGGTGGCGAAACTGGTAGACGCACTACTTTGAGGTGGTAGCGCCTGTAACGGGTGTGCAAGTTCGAATCTTGTCCTGGGCACTTAGCAAAAGCGTTTAAATAACTTAGTTATTTAAATGCTTTTTTTTTCAAGTAAAAAATTGAAAAAAAGACATACAAACACAAAAAAAGTGAATAGCTATATGCAAATATAGTTATTCACTTTTTCTTCTATAAGGTCTTTAGCTTTACATTTAGTTAAATAAATGTTATATGACAAAAAAAAGAATTATTGTAGACTAATGGTTGTTTGTATATCTGTATTTACCAATAAAGCATGTTTCAAAACTACTTTTTTTACACCTTCTTGTAAAGTAGCAAAAGCATTATCCAATTTAGGAATCATTCCATCTGTAATAATGCCTTGAGCTTTATAATCTTGATAGATTTGAGGAGTAATTTTAGGTATATAAGAATCCTCATTGTCTTTATCTGTAAGTACACCTTTTTTATCAAAACAATAGTATAATTCTACTGTATTTGTTTGCGCTAAAGCTATAGCTAAAGTAGCCGCTATAGTATCTGCATTTGTATTTAAGAGTTGACCTTTTCCGTCATGTGTAATGGCACATACTACGGGAAGTATATTAAGGTCTAAAATGGCATTGAAAAATGGAGTATTAATGCTGGCTTTATTTAAGTCGCCTACAAATCCATAATCAATTTGCTTTACTGGTCTTTTAGTTGCCAAAATTGCGTTACCATCTGCTCCGCACAAACCTAAAGCATTTGTGCTAAGTGCCTGTAAATCAGCTACAATATTTTTATTGATCTCTCCAGCATAGGTCATAGTGACTACTTCTAAGGTAGATAAATCAGTTATCCTTTTGCCTTCTATCATTATAGGTGCAATGCCCATTTTTTGTAATAACTGATTAGCACTTTTGCCACCACCATGTACTAAAATTTTTTTTCCTTCTACTTGAGAAAAGATTTGTAAAAAGGTTGCTAATTCTCGTGAATTATCGATGATACCGCCACCGATTTTGAAGATTTTTATCATATTAAAAGATTGAAAATAAATCAATGTTAGAATTTAGAAAAATTTAACTAAAAAATTTGAATTTTTTTGTTCAATAAATTGTTCCGTGTCGAATCCATAATGCATTACAC
>X137_Gaur__coassemble_113_pt1 | contig 24158 bp, 25 predicted proteins | sample X137_Gaur__metabat2_high_PE_006 | metagenome-assembled genome bin X137_Gaur | reverse complement strand
GATCACAAGTAATTTTTTAGAAATAAAAAATAAATATAATGACTTTCCTATACTTGATATTATTAATTATTAAGACTAATTGCTAGATGTATAATTTTATTATGCATTCTTAGATGTTGAAGATTAGAGAAATATTAAAGCTATATATTCTTGAGAAAGATATAGCGCTAAGAGATTTAATTTTAAGAGGTAAATATTAATCCTAAGAGATTTAAAAGTTAAAAGCTGATTATAAGCTTTTAACTTTTTTTATTTTTATGCTGTATATTTATAGCCTTAATTACAAAGGCTATGATATCCCTTGATAAAAGGGATTATTTTTTAAAATAAAACCATACTCCCTTTTCAAAAATAAAACTCAAACAGCATGAATAATAAAACCGATATTTTTTTTGATTTAGATAATACACTTTGGGATTTTGAAGCTAATGCAAAAGCAGCTTTAGCTATTCTTTTTGATAAATATAATTTGGCTGCTTTTTTACATACTTCTAGAGAAGAATTTATAAAAGCTTATAGAGCAGTAAGTCATCAACTTTGGGCAAAAGTAAATACTAATGAAATTTCTTTAATGGAAATTAAGTATTCTAAATTAAAATTAACTTTTGAGGTTTTTGGCAAAACACTTGCTACAGACCCTATGGCTTTCGAAGACGAATATGTAGAATTATGTAGTCTAGGAAAAATTTTAATGCCTAATGCAGCAGAGATTTTAGCTTATCTTTCTCCTAAGTATAATTTGCATATTATTACCAATGGATTTGAAAATGGTACAGCATTAAAAATGCAACATGAGCTTTTTCAAAAGTATATAAAAACGGTTACTAATTCTGAAGAAGTAGGCGCCGCAAAACCTAATCCTGCTATTTTTGAATATGCTCTAGCTAAGGCTAAAGTAGAGAAAGAAAATGCTATTATGATTGGCGATAATTTAATAGCAGATATACAAGGGGCTAGGGCTTTTGGTTTGGATTGTATTTTCTTTGATATATATGAAGAAAAAGCTTTACCTAATGTGCCTATTATAAAGGATTTATCAGACTTGAAAAATCTTTTATAATTAGAAATTATGCAATTAGAATTAGCTTTATTTGGTCTAGAAACTTCAAATTTGAGCTTTAGAAAATTTGAAGAAAATGATATGACAGATTGGTTAGAGTTTTGTCAAGATGAAAGCTATTGGAAATTCTTCAATATGACGCATGAAAAAACTTATGAACAACATGCTCAAGATTGGTTAGAAAATATTAATAATCGTTATAATAATAATTTAGGTATGCCTAATGCTATTATTCATAAAGCTTCTGGTAGATTAGCAGGTATTGGCGGATTATTAATTCAAAATATTAAAGAAAAACAGTATTTGGAAGTGTCTTATTCTTTTATGCCATGGGCTAGAGGAAAGGGCTGGGCAATAGAGGCTGCAAAATGTTTTAGAGATTTTGCATTTCAACATGATTTGGCTCAAGAAGTAATTTCTACTATACATACAGAAAATTATCCTTCGCAGAAAGTAGCCATTAAAAATGCTATGACTATTAAGTTTGAAACTATTTATAAAAATCTACCTGTTTATATTTATAGTATAGATAAAACTAAATGGCTAGAAATACAAACTTAAAATACATTTTATTCATGACTTATACAGAAATAAAAGGCACTATACAAGCACAAGCCAATGCTGAAAAAGCTTTATTGCAAACTCGTTTTTTTAAAACAAAAAAAGGACAATATGCTTATGGTGATATATTTATAGGTGTATCTAATCCTCAATTGCATGTTCTGGCAAAAAAATATAAAAATGCCTCATTAGATACTATAGCATTATTATTGCAAGATGCTTTTCATGAAGTAAGAGTTTTGGCACTTTTTATTTTAGTTTTACAATTTGAAAAAGGGGATATGGCATTGCAAAAAGATATTTATACTTTGTATTTGCGTTATATCAACTTTGTTAATAATTGGGATTTAGTAGATTGTTCTGCACCTAAAATTATAGGGGCTTATTTAATAGATAAAGATAAAAAAACTTTATACCAACTTTCGAAATCTAATGACCTATGGCAAGAGAGAATTGCTATAGTAGCTACTTTGTTTTTTATTAGAAAAGGTATTTATGAGCCTACTATAAATATAGCCATATCTTATTTAAATCATAAACATGATTTGATTCATAAAGCTACAGGTTGGATGTTGCGTGAAATAGGCAAAAAAAATGAAGCACTTTTAATTAATTTTTTGGAACAATATCAAAATAATATGCCTAGAACTATGTATCGTTATGCTATAGAAAAATTGAAAAAATAATCTTTTCATATACAGCTAGTAATAGCTTACTCTATTAATAATATCTCTATTACTTTGTTTATCTTACTATGAATTATAAATATATTTCTTATATAAAGTATGCTTTTTATATAGTTATTTTTGTTGGTATTTTGATATGGCGATTTGGTAAATCTTCAGAAAAAAATCTAGTAGATAATAATACAAATACGACCAAAGAAACTATTAAAAAAGAAAATTTTTGCGACGAGAATAAAATCAAAGATTTTAAAAATAATCTGACGAAGTCGCCGAACTCCCTTTCCAAAAAAAATATTGAAAAAATGAATCAATCTGCTCAAGTATATTTAGAACAATATTGTGCTATAGATGCTGAGCTTTGTGGTGAATTGTTGGAGAAATATCATGAATTATATAATACAACAGAAGAAAATATACAATTAGCTTTGTCTGTTTATGCTATTAAAGAACGTACTATTGAAGATCCTAAAGGTGGGAATATTAAAATAATTTCTATTTTGGATAAAGGGAATATGGTACAATATTTTATTTTAGATGATTTGCGAGGCGAAATTTTAGTAGAACTAGCTGGGTATGAAGGTAAACTAGAGCATTTTGCAATTTGGGGTACTGCTTTTCCTTATTTTCATGAGCAATATGGAAAATTTAAAATAAATCATAATAAAGGTTTATTTTCAATTGATTATGAATGTACTATAGAATAAAAGCCATTTCTTCTTATAAAAAAATTGCTTTTTATGTATAAAGAGTATATATTTAAAGGCTAAAATTTCCTTTTTCTAATTAGCCCCAATTCTATGAATCATAAAGACAAAATTGCTACTGTTTTTTCCTTATTTAATAATGCAAGTATTGTTGAAGTACAAGGAGATTTAGCTTATTTAAAACTAAAAATAGCATGTCAAAATTTGGCACAAATGATTCAGCCTAATTTTCTTTATTTTTATATTACATTAAATCATATTGAGTATATTGCTTTAGTGCCTTGGGCAACGAAAAAAAACAATATAGTATTGCAGGATATAAACACTATTTTTCAAAATATATTAGCAATTGGCGAAGTATTAGTGATGGATGAAAGTGATATTATAAGCATAAAATGTTATATAAATAATAGAGAAATAGAGGGCGGCGATTTAAATATTCAATGCCAAGATATTCAAATAGCAGATGAGGAAAATAATTCTATTTCTTTAAATGATTTGGCATATTTAGTAAAACAATATTGGCAGAATATATAAGTGCATTGTAGAGGGTTTATTATGCAAGAAAATCAGTATAAAATTGTAAGAACTTGTCAAAATTGTAAAGCAATAGAAAGCTTATCAATTAATAAAAGAGAGGCAGCTTTTCATTTAGTACAACCTAATCATATATTGGGTAATAGTTGCAAATCTTGTGGTGGAAAAATATTTTCATTGATGAATGAAATGCCTTCTTTAGATGCTGATTTGATTAAAGAATGGGCAAATGATGAAGCATTAATATTTTTAGAACAAGATGAAGATTTAATTTTAGCGCATGAAGATTATATAGATTTTATTATAGAGGTCTTGGCGCAACCATCTATTGCTGAGCGTAAAAAAAGTATTCTTTTATCTGCATTATGCGTTTTGATTTACGATGAAGTAGATGAGGATATAAATGGCTTGCAAAAGGCTAATGTGCAGAAAATAATTGCTTATTTGAAAACTCAAAAAGAACTATTATTGGAGCAAGGTGATTGGATTCAGGATTATATTCAGGAGGTCGTTTTTCCTTTAATTTAAAGGTGTTTAATATTAATAATAAAATTATGAAAGGTGTTCTTCTTTTTTAGTACACTTTTTATTTTTTTAGCTATATTTCCTTCAAAAATACATGGAAAATATGATAGCATTAGTAATTGGTGCCACAGGCGCAACAGGAGAGCCTTTAGTACATGCATTATTAGAGAATAATACTATTGAAAAAGTAGTTATTTTTGTAAGAAAATCACTTCAATGGCAGCATGAAAAACTAACTATACATATAGTAGATTTTGATAATCTGCAAGCTTGGAAAGATTTGATAAAAGGGGATATCGCATTTTCTGTTTTAGGAACAACATTGAAAGATGCAGGTAGTAAAGAAGCGCAATATAAAGTAGATTATACTTATCAATATGAATTTGCAAAAGCAGCAAAAGAAAATGATATTGCACAATTTATTTTGCTTTCAGCTATGGGAGCTGATGCTAATTCTGCTATTTTTTATTCGAGAATAAAAGGCGAATTAGAAAATAGTGTACAAGCTTTGCACTTTGATAAACTTTCTATATTTAAACCAGGCGCATTAATACGTCCAAATTCTACTAGAAAAGGAGAGAAATTTGGCGTGAAATTTATTCAATTCTTGAATACATTAGGTATAGGCAAAAGATATAAACCTTTGGCTACAAAAGATTTGGCAATAGCTATGATGCATCAAGCTTTTGAACAAAAAAATGCTTTAGAAATTGTAGGTTTTAAAGATATTTTAAAATATGTGAAATAATAAAAAAAGCGCAAGAAGATATTTTCGTCTTCTTGCGCTTTTGCTTGTATTTTGGTGATTAACAAAAACCATAGTCCCTTTTCCAAAAAAGAAAAAAAGCATTAAGCTTCTTCATTTTCTTCATCTTCCATGAGACGTTTTTTCTCAGCATATTTGCTTTTAAATTTTTTAGTTGGTTGCGTTGTTAAATTTTCTGCATTATTGTTTGTTTCTATTTCAAGAGCTTCGTCTTGGCTTTTACCAGCTACAACAATGACAATTTCTCCTCTTGCTTTGCTTTCCTCGTTTTTAGTAAAAAAATCTACTAATTCGCTTAAAGTAGCTCTATGTTTTTCTTCATATTTTTTAGAGATTTCTCTACAAACTACAGCTTGTCTTTGACCACCACAAATCTCTTGCAATTGTTCTAAAGTTTTGACTAATCGATGAGGCGATTCATACAAACCAAAAGTGCAAGGCAAAGTAGCTAAAAACTGAATGCGTGTTTGTTTACCTTTTTTATGCGGTAAAAATCCTTCAAAATAGAACTTATCACAAGGTAAGCCAGAGGTAACTGATGCTGGAATAATAGCACTAGGACCAGGCAAACATTCTACTTCAATACCAGCAGCTAAACAAGCACGTACGAGTAAAAAGCCAGGGTCTGAAATACCAGGGGTACCTGCATCGGAAACCATTACTAATTTTTTGCCAGCTAGCAATTGTTCAATAATATGTTCAGTGCTTTTATGTTCGTTGTGTGCATGATAAGCCCAACAAGGTTTATCAATTTGGAGGTGTTTGAGTAATACTTTCGTAACACGCGTATCTTCTGCTAAAATGGCATCTGCTTCCTGCATCATACGTATAGCACGCAAAGTAATATCTTCTAAATTGCCAATAGGCGTTGGTATAAGCGTTAGCATCTATATAAAAATCTTAAGCTTGTAAAACAGTATCGTATTGTCCTCTTGCTGTAATAGTAGGCACTAGATTTTCTAAAATAGAAAAAGTAGTTTCTGCCATTTTATTACATTTCTCGTCTAAAGTAGGATTAACTTCTGTAATTTCCAAACAGCAAGTGCGTGGATCTGCTAATAAGGTGTTTAGAATGGTTTGTGCTTCTTCGGGGAAAAGACCATTTTCAACAGGGGTGCCTGTACCATGCGATACTATATCACAATCCATACTATCCACATCAAAGCTTACATAAATCAAATCGCAATCTTGCAATTGCATTAAGATTTTTTGGGCTACAGTTTGTGCACCAGATTGTCTTACTTCATCGACTAAGTAAGTAGCAATATTATGTTTTTCTAATAAATATTCTTCTTCCTCTTCTGTAGAACGTAGCGCAATAAAGGCTAAATCTTGAGGCAGAATTTTAGGCGAAATATTACCTAAATTTTTGAGTGCTTCCCAATAAGCAATTGTTTGCTTGCAAGGATTATTTCTTTGTTTATCTAAATTATCTATACCCAAAGCCATACCTAAAGGCATGCCATGAATATTGCCAGAAGGCGTTGTATAAGGGGTATGCAAATCGGCATGTGCATCAATCCAAACTACGCCCAAACGAGCTTGAGGATTTGCCATGCGCAAACAAGCAATTGTGCCTGCTGCATTAGAATGATCGCCTGCCAAAACAATAGGAAAACAATCCTCTTTTCTTAATAAAGGACTTAAACCATAATTGGTATGTTCATACACTCTTAGTAAACTATCAATATGTTTGGCATATGGAAAATTTGTCTTATTTACTGCATGCAATTGATGATTTTCGTTCGCCACTACGGTAAAAGGATATTGACCGAATAACGTACTTTGCGCTTTAAGCGCAGCGGTTTTAAGGGCTTGTACGCCAAGGCTTGCACCTCTTGTACCAGCGCCGAGTTCTGAAGAAGTTTCTATAAAATGTATAGAATTTCGTTTACTGTTGCTGTATGAACTTCGCATAAAATTTAATATCTGGAAGTAGCTAAAATAAGAATAACAGAATTTGGAATATAAAAATAATATAGTACTTTTGCAATGATATACGGGGCAAAATCAGGCTCTATATATCTGCCATTTCAAGGCTTTAAATTGGTAAAGTCATAGCTTTTCTCAAATCTTAAATATAGGTTTGGAAAGGCTTATTTTTTATAATAAATATAAGAATGTTGATAAATCTTTAAGGCAAGCAAACATTATATAAGTATGAATGTTTTTTGCTATGAAAGGTTTATTTTTGAAAAGGGAGTATGGCTATTTTTCTATTTTTTGTTCACTTGCAAAAGCGATAAACTAAAAATAAAGAATTAGTACATTGTAAAGGTAATGTTTTTGTTGAAATTGCCAATAAAAATAACCTTTAAAATTTCCTATTTGAAAAGAATACTGAATTATTATTGTTGGCAATCGATTATTTTTGCCTTTAAAAAAATGCCTTGTTGATTTAAAATTTTGAATAAACAAAATTAAATTTTATAGGCTTAGTCTTGTTAAATAAATGGTAAAGTAAGCTTAAGAGTATTAAACACTTTAGAAAGGAGCTTATTTTTAAAGAAAAATACCATACTCCCTTTTCCAAAAAAAATTAGTGGATTTATATCAAACTAAGAATAGAGGTATAATATGCAAGTAGATAATTTTAAAGTGCGTCAGAAAGTTTTGATAGGCTTTTTTGTATTGGCGGCTTTATTGCTAATTGTACGCTGTTTCGAATTGCAGGTTGTAGATGAATCTTATCAGAAGCAACAGAGTTTTAGACAAACCATAGTACAATATCCTTCTAGAGGATTAATTTATGATAGAAATGGCAAATTATTGGTTTATAATTATCCTATGTACGATTTGTTGGCTACTTATAATGTAGTGAAAAAGAGTGGCATAGATACAACAGAATTTTGTCGTTTGGTAGGCATTACAAAAGAACAATTTGTACAATATTTAGAAAAGGACTTTAAGGATTATCGTTTTTCTAAACGCAAGCCTTTCGAATTTATGACGAAAATACCAGCTGATACTTTTGCTCAATTGGAAGAGCGTTTGTATGAGTTTCGTGGTTTTGAAGGCATGCGTAGAAGTGTAAGAGGATATGCAGTAAGTTCGGCGGCGCATGTATTAGGTTATATTAGTGAAGTGTCGCAAAAACAAATAGAAAATTCTAAAGGCTTTTATCAAAGAGGCGAATATATAGGCGTTTCAGGTTTGGAAAGCTATTATGAAGAGCAATTGAGAGGCAAGCGTGGTTATAAACATGTATTGCGCGATAAATGGGGTAGAATTCAAGGCGCTTATAGAAATGGAGAATTTGACGAACAAGCAGTAGCGGGTTATGATTTGATTTCTAGTTTGGATTTGGATTTGCAAGAATATGCAGAGAAATTAATGGCAAATAAGCGTGGTGCTGTAGTTGCTATAGAGCCTTCTACAGGCGAAATTCTCAGTATGGTTAGTGCGCCTTTTTATGACCCTAATATTTTGGTATTCGACCAAAAGAGAAAGGAAGCCTTTGCAAAATTATTATCCGATACGCTTAATCCTTTATTTAATCGTGCTTTAATGGCAAAATATCCTCCAGGGTCTATTTTTAAAACCATTATGGGCGCTATAGCTTTACAAGAAAAATTAATTACACCTTATACGCCTATGTCTTGTGCAGGGGGCTATCATTATGGTTCTTTGCGTGTAGGTTGCCATGGACATGGTTTTACAGATGGCGTAGGTAAGGCTATACAATATTCTTGCAATAATTATTTTTGTCAGTTATTGGCAAAAATTGTCAATATGTATGGTTTCGATTATCCAGAAAAAGGTTTAGCCCGTTTGGCAGAGCATTTGAATGCAGCGGGTTTGGGTAAAAAAATGGGTGTAGATTTACCCAATGAAGTAGCAGGTAATGTGCCAACACCAGCTTATTATGATAAGCGCTTGGGGGCAGGTAGATGGCGTTTTTCTAATTTCGTTTCTGTTGGTATTGGACAAGGGGAATTGGAAATTACACCTATACAAATGGCAAATTTGGCGGCAATAATTGCCAATAGAGGTTTTTATTATATACCGCATTTTGCTAAAGAATTGAAAGGCGATACTACAGGCACTTTAGATAAATTGAAAACACCAATTTATACTAAAGTTCACTCTTCTCATTATGAGCCTATTATAAAAGGTATGGAAGATGCTGTAATTGCAGGTACTGGTCGTAGAGCGCAAATTTCAGATATAACTGTATGTGGTAAAACAGGTACTGTAGAAAATAGAAAAGGACCTGACCATTCTACATTTATTGCTTTTGCTCCTAAGGAAAATCCAAAAATAGCAGTGGCAGTATATATAGAAAATGGTGGTTTTGGTTCTACTTATGCAGCGCCTATTGCTAGTTTAATTATAGAGAAATATTTGCGTGGAGAGATTATTGGCGAAAATAGATTAGCTATGGAGCGTAGCATGATTAATGCTAATTTATTGCATGTAGGAAGTATTCCTAAAAAGCCTGTAGCCAATGCTACAGCTGCAACAACACCAACCACTACAGTAGCGCCAACGACTACACCAACGCCTAGTGCTGCAACAATAGAATAATATGCACTTATCTTCTAAAAAAAATACTTTTTAAATTATCATAATGAGTACACGTAGTGAATCAGATGCTGGGAGATATGATATTATATTAATTTTATTATTCTTAGCTTTAGTTTTGGTAGGATGGTCTATGATTTTTGCAGTAGAATATCTACCCGAAACTTATTCAGGATTATTTAATTTTCAGAAAAATTATGGCAAGCAATTATTATTTATTTTTGTTTGTATAGGGCTATTTGGGATTATACAGCTTATTGATGTCAAAATTTTTGAAATTTTTGCTGTAGTCTTTTATGGCTTTTGTTTAGTGTTGCTGGTCGGGGTATTATTTACCAAACCTATTAATGGTTCTACCTCTTGGTACAATTTAGGAGGCTTTAGTTTGCAGCCTTCAGAATTTGCTAAAATGGCAACTTGTTTATTTTTAGCTAGCCATATGGGGCGTTCAGAATTTAAATTGCAAAATCCTACGCATTTATTGCAAGCTATAGGCATTATTGCAGCGCCTATGTTTTTAGTTTTATTGCAAGGCGATTTGGGTTCTACATTAGTTTATTTATCTTTTTCTATAGTATTCTTTAGAGCTGGAGCCAATCCATTAATATATATTTTTGGTTTATTTATGATAGGCTTATCTATAGTGGCTTTAAAATTTGATGACTTAGGAGCTATAGTTTTAGGTTTATTATTAATAGGGAATTTATTGCTTTCTTGGACTTGGCAACAATACATTTTACATTTTCTTTCGGCTTTTGTGCTAAGTATATTGAGTATTTATTTATATAGCTTAGATTATAGTTGGTTGGCTTTTGCTTTATTAGGTATAGTTTTCCTAGGTTTATTGGTGGTAAATTTTACTAAATATTGGCAATTAACCATTATAGTATCTGCTACATTTGTTTTATCTATAGTATATGCTTATTCTGTATCGGCATTCGTAAATAATATTCTTAAACCGCATCAACAAGAAAGGATTTGGGTATGGTTGAGACCAGAAAAATGCGATCCACAAGGGGCTTTATATAATGTAGAGCAATCTAAATATGCTATAGGTTCTGGCGGTATAGCGGGCAAAGGTTATTTGCAAGGCGAACGAACCAAATTGGATTATGTACCCGAACAATCTACAGACTTTATTTTCTGTACAGTAGGCGAAGAATGGGGTTGGGTTGGGACTACTTTTGTAATAGGTTTATTTTTAGCTTTATTTATACGCATACTGATTATAGCCGAAAGACAAAGAAGTTTATTTAGTAAATATTTTTGTTATGGTGCAGTGGGGATTTTATTCTTTCACTTTTTTATTAATATAGGCATGACTATAGGTTTAATTCCTGTGGTAGGTATTCCTTTACCTTTGCTATCTTATGGTGGTTCTTCGCTTATGGCATTTACTATTTTATTTAGCATTTTGGTCAAATTAGATAGTAGTAGTGCCTTTTAGAGATGAAGTTTTTTTTTGGGAAAGGGACTATGGTATTTGTTTATAAATAAGCTCCTATCAGGACTTTCATAAATAAAGCGCGTAAGCGCACCGAACTCCCTTTTCAAAAAAATAAAATAAAAAAAGCTAAGCTATATAGAAATATATAACTTAGCTTTTACTTTTTATGGTATAGTGCTTTTTAAGCTACTAAATTAGTCATTGAGTTTAAGTACTTCCAAGAAAGCATGTTGAGGAATTTGTACTTGACCTACATCACGCATCTTTTTCTTACCTTCTTTCTGACGCTCTAATAATTTACGTTTACGAGAGATGTCACCACCATAACATTTTGAAGTAACGTCTTTACGTAAAGCTGAAATAGTTTCACGAGCTAAAATTTTCATACCCACAGCTGCCTGAATGGCAATAACGAATTGCTGACGTGGTAAAAGCTCTTTCAAACGCTCGCACATACGACGACCGAAAGATTCAGCTTTAGAACGGTGGATAAGAGAAGAGAAAGCATCGACATTTTCGCCATTCAATTTGATATCTAATTTTACTAAATCAGACTCACGATAATCAATAGGATAGTAGTCGAAAGAAGCATAACCACGAGAAATTGTTTTCAATTTGTCATAGAAATCAATAACGATTTCCGCCAATGGCAAGTCGAAAGTTAATTCCAAACGTGTTGGGGTCAGATAATGTTGTTTAGTCAATTCACCACGTTTATCCATACATAATTTCATAATAGCACCCATGTATTCAGGTTTAGTTACAATTTGTGCACGGATATATGGTTCTTCGATTTTCTCTAAAGTATTGATATCTGGCATATCATTCGGCGTATTGATGACAATAGATTCATCTTTAGCTGTATATGCTATATAACTAACGTTAGGAACAGTAGTAAGAACAGATTGATTAAATTCACGCTCTAAACGCTCTTGGATAATTTCTAAGTGCAACATACCTAAGAAGCCGCAACGGAAACCAAAACCTAAAGCTATAGAAGTTTCTGGTTGGAAAATTAATGAAGAGTCATTCAATTGCAATTTCTCTAAAGAATCGCGTAAATCTTCAAAATCATCATTATCCATAGGATAAATACCAGCAAAGACCATAGGTTTTACTTCTTCAAAACCTTTTACAGGTTCAGCACATGGCGCACTATGTAAAGTAATAGTATCACCTACTTTAATCTCTTTAGAAGTTTTGATACCACCAATGAAATAACCTACGTCACCAGCAGAGATTACATTTTTCTCTTGCTGTTTCATTTTCAAAATACCAATTTCTAAAGTAGGATAAGTAATACCTGTACTCATCATACGTACTATATCGCCTTTCTTAATTTGACCGTTGAATACACGGAAATAAGAAATTACACCACGATAACGATCAAACATAGAGTCGAAAATCATGGCTTGTAAAGGTGCTTCCACTTCACCTTTAGGTGCAGGAATACGCTCTACAATAGCACGGAAAATATTGTCAACACCTTCACCTGTTTTTCCAGATGCAGCGATAATATCGTCAGGATCGCAACCCAAAATGTCTACAATTTCTTCAGAAATTTCATCAACCATAGCATTTGGCATATCGATTTTGTTTAAAACCGGAATGATTACTAAATCATTCTCCATAGCCAAATAAAGGTTAGAAATTGTTTGAGCTTGTACACCTTGTGTTGCATCCACTAATAATAAAGCTCCTTCACAAGCAGAAATAGAACGAGAAACCTCATAAGAGAAATCCACGTGACCTGGGGTATCGATAAGGTTGAATACATAATCAACACCATCTTGCGAATAGTTTAATTGAATAGCGTGCGCCTTAATCGTGATACCACGTTCGCGCTCCAAATCCATATCGTCTAAGGCTTGGTTCTGCATATCACGTGAAGAAATGGTATTGGTCATTTCCAACATGCGATCCGCCAAAGTACTTTTACCATGGTCGATATGGGCAATAATACAAAAGTTACGTATATGTTTCATCTAAAAAGTATAAGCTTTTATAAGTTTGTTCTGCAAATATCTATAAAAAAAATGCAAAAATTCATACTCTGATAAAAAAAATATTTTATAGGGGAAAGGGAGTATGGCTTTTGAGTGGAAAAACAAAAAAAGCCAAGCTACAAGAATTGTAGCTCGGCTTAATCTTAGTAAGAAAACTGAAAATTAAATCTATTTCAACAATAGACTATTTTTCGCGTTTTACAGTTACTTTTCTAGTCATAGAAGCACCTTCTGCATCTTGTACTTCGAAAATGTAAGTACCATCTTCTAAAGAAGATACATTTAATGCATTGTAGTTGTTACCTTTGTCTAAAGAAAGAACGCGGTGAGCAGCTGTCTCATAGCCTTCTTCGTCAAACATTTTCATAGTAAGCTCTTTTTGCTCTTCAGATTTTAAAGCGAAAACGAACATGTCATCAGCTACTGCTTCGTCAGACATAATCATTTCGATGTTTAAAGTTTGAGCAACTTTTTCTGCAGTCATTAATGTAGTGAAAATAGTGGTAACCACTGATTTCTCATCACCGTTGTCCATTAATAAAACAACAGCAACCATTTTGTTTTCTGCGTTAGGAGCAGCTGCAAAGCTTTGTGTAGCGCTAAAGCTTACGAACAAAGCAACTAAGAATGTAAGGATTCTCATAATGCTGTAGATTAGTTAGATAAAAGAATAAAGAATTGGTATTGAATATAACAAAGATAAAATTTTTGATTAAAGTCTGCAACCTTTTTAAGAGTTTTTTACCACTATTAAAAGTTAAACTTTCACATTCGTGGCACTCTGCTATATAAGTGTAGTTTTATAGCTTGATTTTTCTAGCTTTCTACTTTAAAGTCTACAAAATACTTTATAGATTTTTGCTTTTTTACTTTAGTTTTGTTAAAAATATACCATTAATAAAATTAGTTATGATAAAGCATATCCTTTTTGCACCTTTACAATGCCTATATTTTATAGGGCTAAGTCTTCATAAAGGTTTATACAACCTAAAGATAAAAAAGACAGCCACATTTGAAGATATACTCATTTTAAAAGTCGGTAATTTATCAATGGGTGGTACAGGAAAAACGCCACATGTAGTATATTTGTTACAAAGAATACTAAAAAAATACTCAAAAGTGAGTATGATCAGTCGTGGTTATGGTCGTAAGACCTCAAATGTGATGTCTGTCAATATTAATAGTACGGCAAATGAAGTAGGTGATGAGCCATTACTTATTAAAAACGCACAACCTGATGCTTTAGTATATGTAGCAGAAAAAAGAGCTGAAGGCATTATACAACTTCAAGCTGATATGCCTAGTTGCAAAATTGTAGTTTTAGACGATGCCATGCAACATTGGTCACTAAAAGGCGACAAAAACATATTACTCACTAGTTTCGATAAACCTTTTTTTGAAGATTATCTTTTACCCTTAGGTACTTTGCGAGAGCCAAGGAAAGGTGCTGCTAGAGCAGATATTATTATTATTACCAAATCGCCAGTGGTATTAGAGGAAGAGGTTCGACAGTATTTTATAGAATCTTGTAGAAAGTATAATCCTCATGCTCCTATTATATTTAGTTTCTATAATTATGGACAACCTTATTTGCTAGACGCTATAGGTACATTATTAGATTGGCGTGTATTGAAAGAAAGTAGTATTCTTATGCTTACAGGCATTGCACATACTGAATATTTAATGGAATTTATTACTGCACATGCTGCTAAAGTAGATTTAATGAAATATGCAGACCATCATCATTATAATAATGAAGATATAAAAAATATTATTAAAAATGCGCAAAAGAGAGGCGTAGAATATATTCTTACTACAGAAAAAGATGCTTCAAGATTATTAGGTTATAAAGCGGCTTTCGAGCAAGCAAATATTCCTGTTTTTGTATTGCCTATAGAAGTCGATTTTCAAAGAGGAGATGGGCTTATCTTACAAAATTGGTTAGATGCATTACCTTGGAAAGAATAATACACTATAAATATATAGTAAAAAGGCTATACTGCAATTATACAAGCAGTATAGCCTTTTTTATATTAAGCTTATAGTTAATAGCCTTTTGATAATAGATATTATAGATTATTGCCAAGTAGTAGTAAATACATATCTTAGCGTAAGACCAAAACTCAAAAGAGAAGAGCGTGGATAAGCTAAGAATGGTCGCCAATCTAATGAAATATTAATAGGTACATGCGTAAAAGTATATTCCATACCTATAGTGGCAGCAATACCGCCACCCCACACATTAGTACGACCTGTGCGTGTATACCAACCACCCAATAAACCCAAACCAGCATAAGCTCCAAAACCTGTATCAAAGCCTACATCTGTATGTAGTTTATAAAATGCTTGCAATAAATATCCATTAATTTCCTTTTTGGTAACATCAAATTGAGCTCCACCTAATATTTCTAAACTTTGTTGCATGTATTCAGGTTCAAAGAATAAAAAGCGATTATAACTCAATTGTAAATCTGTACCTCCACGCACACCGAAAGCATGATCATAATATTGTGCTTGTAGTTGTTGCGTGAGCAAAGAGCAAAAAGAAAATAGAAAACTAATTATTAACTTCTTTAGCATAGTAACCTTTTGAATTGTAGGGACGAATAGCAGGAGATTTTAAGCATTGTATGCTACAAGCACCAAGTAAATCTTCGCCACAACCGCTACACTGTACAAAATGGTCATTACAATGTGGATTTGCACAGTTTACCATGCGTGCAGTTTCAGTACCACAATTGCGACATTTTGTAATAATTTTAGGATTAACCGTATTGATAGGCACTTGTACACGATTATCAAATACATAGCAATTGCCTTCAAAATCCTGTCCACCTACTTCTTTGCCATAGTTAATAATACCACCTTTGAGTTGATATACTTCACCAAAGCCTTTTTGACGTAAGAAGTTAGAAGCTTTTTCGCATTTAATACCACCAGTACAATAAGTTAAGATTTTTTTACCTTTATATTTTTCTAGTTCGTCCAAATGCTCAGGCAACTCTCTAAAATTGTCAATGTCTAAAGTTACAGCGTTTTTAAATTTACCTAATTGGTGCTCATAATTTGAGCGTACGTCCAAAATTACAACATCTTCTTGATCTTTCATAGCTAAAAATTCAGCTGGCTCAAGATGATTGTCTTCAAATTCATTAGGATCTAAATCTAAAAGACCTGAGTGAACGATTTCTTGCTTGTAACGCACATGCATTTTAGAAAAAGAAGGCTCTTCTACATCGTCAATTTTCCAGTGAATGCCTGCAAAGCGTGGGTCACTTTCTACTGTCTCCATATAAATTTTACATTGTTCAGGAGTACCAGAAATAGTACCATTTAAGCCTTCATCAGCGACTAAAATACGACCTAAAATACCTAAATTTTTACAAAATGCGAGATGTTGCTCTGCAAATTCCGCTGCGTTTTCAATACGAGCGTACTTGTAATACAACAGTGTTTGATACATAAGTTTATGAATTAGTGAGTCTTTTTAAAAGTGAAACTTAAGGCATAAAGCTCATAAGCTGCGCAAAGATAGCGGAATTTTTCAGCTTTATACTGCTATAAAGCAATATTTAAGATGATGTATATCAAAAATTAATAAAAAATATAAGAAAAATTATAGATTCAATAAAAAAAGGCATATTTCCCTTTTATAGAAAATATACCTTTGAATGTATTTGAAAATTGCTTCTTAGAAAACTTAAAAACCATAAGAAAACATTAAATCATTGAGTACTTGCCAATCTTTACCTTTGCTAAAGTCTGATGCTTTAAAAGGCTGCATGCCTAATTTAAACATTTGATATAAAGCTAGGCGTAAAGTCCTTTTCTTTAAGATAGAACGAGATTTATTCTCTTCAGCTATCATATAAGCATACAAAACAGCCAACCATTGTTGCATAATGAGTTGATGCTCCTCATTATAAGTAGTGCAAAGATTATCTATAGTCATTAAAACGCTGGGGTCTATTTTTTTGCTCGCCATATCATAAATATCTAGAAAATCTTCATAGACCTTTCCACTCGGATAAAACCTATCTATATACATCAAATCTGTAAGACAAGTCTCCTCTTTAGGCATTTTCTTTTGACCATTATTTTCAAGGATATAAACGCACCAATCGTCAAATTTTCCCTTGTCAAAAATCACTTTCCGATTATTTGCCAAATCTTTCACAACTTTCATAGGCACAACTAATTTTGTCAAGAAAAAGGAGAATTATTCTATATACCTATATAAACACAAAAAATGCGCTATATGTATAAAATATAGACGCATTTTGTATATAAAAGTTATCTTTTTAACGATTTATTTATATTTTTTAGGGTTTAGCAGCACTTTTAGAATCCATATTGCTCAATACTATACCTAAAAGTATTACAAAAACACCTGCCCAACGCAAAGCATCTACATCTTCGCCTAAAATAGTAGAAGAAGCCAATACTGCTACAGGCAATTCTGATGCACCTAAAATAGCGCCTAATGATAAACCAACTACAGGTATGCCTATAGAGAAAAATAAAGGGGCTATTACTGTGCCTAAACCACCAAAACCTAAACCCCAAAGCCATAGTCCCTTTTCAAAATAAGTACCATCGAATAAGAAATATGGAGGGAAAATTATAAAAGTCATTATACAAGAACCTGTAATCATTATGGCACTTTTTTTCAGTACTGGCAATTCATTACCTACACTGCCGCTAGCCATTAGGAAAATTGCATAGCATAAAGCAGCGAGCATACCCCAACCTATACCTTCCCAAAAATCGGCATTCATTTCTATAGTAGAGCCGAAAATACCACTTGCCATAAATGTACCAATCAATACTACACCTAATAAAGCTAATTGTCTAGTACTTGGCGTTTTCTTAAAGAAAATAAGTTCTAAAACCATACTTATCCATAAATATTGCATAAGCAAAATAATGGCTAATGAAGCAGGTAAAATCTTAACGCATTTATAATAGAAAATACCTACTAACCCTGTAAACATACCCGCTATAGCAATTTTCCAATAAGGTGTACTAGGCATATTTTCTTTTACCAAAGTGGCTGATTTTCCTTTAATTAAAATAGATAAACCATACAAAAGCCATAAAATGACCATACCTGTAAAAGCTTGCGAACCCGTAATATGCTCTAAAGTAAAACCTTCTTTATAAGCTAATTTTACAATCGTAGAGATAAGACCGAAACTAGCACCGCCTAAGAATACAATTATCCCCGCTTGAATTTTCTTATTCATTCCAATAAATTTTTTAAATATAAACTTGCCATACTCCCTTTCCCAAAAAAGAAAAAAGGACATCTCTACTCGAAAAAGTGAAGATATCCAAATATAAAAATGGTCAAAATCTTGCTTGTACTATAGCATATAAAAAGAACTGCTTTTCGAGTAAAGACGGCAAAGATAAGTATTTTTATTTTTCTAAAGAAGTCTATTTTTTGGGGAAAGGGAGTATGGTATTGGTTTATTGATTATTTCTTTTCTTGCGTCTAACCAAAAACTCGACAATCAAACCATAAACTAATCCTGCTAGCATCCAGTACAAGAACGCTAAACCCAAACTTTCGGTTTGAATCCCTTTTTCAGAAAAATAATCTAAGATAATATTATTGATAAAAAACATCAAAATACCGAAAACAAAACCTTCTATAATCCAGAGGAATTTTTGCATAATAAAGCGTCTATTTTTATTAAAATTTTAAATGATTTAAGTGTTTTTTAAGATAGTACAGCATTTCTTTACAGTTCTAGAAGGCTGAGCATAATCTTTCTATCGTATATAGCCCAAATCAATGCCATTATCTTTAAATTTAAGCCTGAAAAATGAAAAAATCATCTCAGCTTTTTGCTATTGCCTTTGCATTTAGTCTAATGACTATAAGCTGTAGAAATGGTAAAAATATTACAAAAGACGATTATCAAATTGATAAATATATAGTGTCTAGTAATTGTGTTTCTAGTATCAATTATAATTATGATAAAGCACCATTAGCACAGCCTTTATATCAATTATCTTTAGATAGTATTTTAAAAGCTAAGTTTTCTATAGAGTCTTTGAATGCAGCTAATGCTATTGGTGCTTTAGATTTATTGTCTCAATATGTTAATTTAAAACAAAAGGTAGAAGACAATGCTACTATAGAAGAGAAATTTGCTATTATTGAATTATCGCATAAAATTACAAAAAAAATAGATTTAGCTTCTTTAGAAATATCGGCTTTTGCTTCAGAGCTGGATTGTGAAGAAGAAAGAATTTCGCAAGTGGCTAACTATTTGAGTAATAAATTTCAGGATAAAGAGACAAAATTGACAGTTGCAGCCATTGCAGCAGGTGCTTTGGGAACTGTTAGCGGTATGGTAGCATTATTAAATGAAGATGATAATCCTACTTGGGAATATATTAGTTTGGGTACAGGTGTTGCAGAGTTGGGTTTAGGGGGGATGATTTTATTTGGTCAAAAAAGAACACACACTTATTTTTATCATAAACGCAATGCTTTGCGCGATATATGGGAAGATAAAGAACGTTCGGAAATTTTTCCACCTTCTATTTGGTATTATATTAAGCATAATACTTCTAATGACCCAACCAATTTACCTTTGAGAAATGAAATTTTGGATCGATGGTTGAGCTTTAAACAAATTGATATAGCAAAAACTAAAACGAGAAGAAAGCTTATAAATCTTTATTTTGGTAATGGAGGTAAATACACTATTGAGCAATTGTACAATAGAGCAAGTATGTATGACCAATTAGAATCTAGTGTAAAGCTCATCAAGCAAGATTTAATGTTATTGGCTATTGAATTTGGTAAACTTAATTAAAAAATAAGGCTTATGAAAAAGATATTGATGCTTTTGGCAACTAGTATTTTGGGCGCAGGATATATGATGGCTCAAGATTTACGCGAAAGTCAGGTGCCTGAAAGTGTGCGCCAAGGATTTAAAAATAAATATGGCGGTTCTTATGTATATGAATGGGAATACAAAAGAAAAGCTAAAGAATATGAAGCAGAATTTATGCTAAATGGCGAAAAATATGATGCTTATTTTTCTACTTCAGGTCAATGGTTACGCTCTGAACGAGATATAAGAAGAAATGAAGTGCCAGAGGCAGTATATGCAGCAGTAAGAAATTCTGAATATGGACGTTGGGAAATTGATGATATAGAATTGGTGGAAACTCCTGAGCATCCTATTTTATATCAAGTTGAAGTAGAATCGCCTACTAGTGGTAGAGAAAGATATTTATGGATTACGCCTAGCGGTGAAATTGTTAGAAATGTAGCACATAAATAATATGTATCTTTTATGATAAAAGACTAAGTTGGTTAGAATAGACTAGCTTAGTCTTTTTTTTTTTTGAAGTCTTGTAAAAAAATTATATACTTGTTAATTATTCATAGACTTTAATATATTTCTTGATGCTTTTTAATTCTATTACTTTCGCTATATTCTATCCTATAATATTTATTTTATATTGGTTTATTTTCAATAAGAATTTGAAAGTACAGAATATTTTATTATTGGTAGCGAGTTATTTTTTCTATGCTTGTTGGGATTGGCGTTTTTTATTTTTATTACTCTTTTCTACTGTATTAGATTATTATACAGGACTTAAAATTGAAGATGCTAAAACACCTAAAGCTAGGAAAATTTGGTTATGGATTAGTGTAGGGACTAATTTAGGTTTTTTAGGTTTCTTTAAATACTATAATTTCTTTGTAGACTCCTTTGCTAATTTCTTAGAAGTATTTGGTGTACAAGTGAATCCTTGGACTTTAGCCATTATATTACCTGTTGGTATATCCTTTTATACTTTCCATGGTTTATCTTATGTTATAGATATTTATTTAAAACGAATTAAAGCGGAGCGAGATTTTATAGATTATGGCTTATTTGTAAGTTTTTTCCCGCTTTTAGTGGCTGGTCCTATAGAAAGGGCTACGCATTTGTTGCCTCAACTCAAGAAGAATCGTGTTTTTGATTATGCCAAAGGAGTGGATGGAGCTAGACAAATTCTTTGGGGTTTGTTTAAAAAAGTAGTTATAGCAGATAATTGTGCTGTATATGCCAATGATATATTTGCCAATAGTGCAGAGATGTCGGGTAGTACTTTATTATTGGGGGCTTTACTCTTTACTTTCCAAATTTATGGGGATTTTTCAGGTTATTCGGATATAGCTTTAGGAACGGCACGTTTATTGGGAATAGAACTATTGAAAAACTTTAATTTCCCTTATTTTTCTAGAGATATAGCAGAATTTTGGCGTAGATGGCATATTTCTTTGTCTTCATGGTTTAGAGATTATATTTATATACCTTTAGGTGGCAGCAAAGGGGGGAATTATATGCGCATACGCAATACATTTATTATTTTTATTGTAAGTGGTTTTTGGCATGGAGCTAATTGGACTTTTATTATTTGGGGCGCTTTAAATGCTGTTTTTATATTGCCTTCTATTATTATGAAAACCAATAGAAATAATATGGAAATTGTAGCAAAAGGTAAGCTTTTACCGAGTTTAAGAGAATTTATAGCCATGTCTATTACTTTTGCTTTAACGGTTTTGGCTTGGATATTCTTCCGTGCTGAAAGTGTAACACATGCTATAGAATATATAGGCGGTATGTTCAATATGAGTTTATTTACAAAACCAACCATACTCCCTTTCAAAATACTTGTTTTAATAGCTTTCTTTATGTTTATAGAATGGCTAGGTAGAGAAGGGAATTATGCTTTACATAGATTATTAGATAAATGGCCAGTAGCTTTACGTTATGCTTTTTATTATCTGCTTATTATTATGTTATTTCTTTTTGCAGGAGAAGAAGAGCAATTTATTTACTTCCAATTCTAATTATAAAATATTTAGTTAAAACAGTATGAAAAAATTCTTAATTAAACTGTTGATATTCTTATTGCCTTTCATTGTATTGGCTTATCCTTTAGATTGGTTGTTGAGTAAAACATTAGAGCAATCTCATATGCAAGCTGATGATATAGCGATTATAAAAAATATAAAAGAAGGGCAAATAGATGCAGAGGTTTATGTATATGGTTCTTCTAGAGCTTGGGTACATTTTGATCCTGCTATTATGCAAGATTCTTTAAATAGAAAGGTTTATAATTTTGGTGTAGATGGGCATAATTTTTGGTTACAATATCAAAGACATGAACAACTGTTGAAATATAATCCTAAACCTAAAGCCATTATTTTGTCAGTAGATGTATTTTCTTTACAAAGAAGAGAGGATCTTTTTCAGATGGAACAATTCTTGCCTTTTATGTATGGGGATATGGCATTATATAATTATTTGAAAGTGTATAAAGGTTATTCTTTTTATGATTTTGTAGTGCCTTTATGGCGTTATATAGGTAAGCCCGATACTTATAAAGAATTAATACAAATTTGGAAAGGACAAGCCAATGAAGCTTTACGTCAGCGAGGTTTTAAAGCTAATGAAATGGCTTGGACAGACGATTTGGCTAAGGCTAGATTGACGAATGCTACTTATACTGCTAAAATTGATACGCCTTCTATTGCTTTATTTGAGCAATTTATTCAAGAATGCAAGGCAGAAAATATTGAATTATATTTAGTTTATTCGCCAGAACATATAGATGGACAGGCTTATATTGCTAATAGGCAGGATATGAAAAATATTTTGGAGGGATTTGTACAGCAGTATAAATTACCTTATTTAGATTATACTCATGATGCTATTTGTTCAGATACTACGTATTTTTATAATTCTATGCATTTGAATGGGCAAGGGGCTAGACTTTTTACTAAGCAATTGATGCATGATATGAAAACTAAATTTCCTCATTTAGTGAAAAATAATTAATAAAAAAAGGACTAAGTTAGTAGATAAAATACTAGCTTAGTCCTTTATTTTTATGACTATTTTAATTTGATTAAATTTTCATTAATTACATAAACTAGAGGACCAAGTTTGTTGCCCTCTATTGAGTTGACATTTATAACTTTCTTTAATGTCTTTAACCTTCCATTCCTCATTTTCTTTGACTAAAGACAATACTACTTTTAGACCATTGAGCGAATCATCTTCAAAATTTTCAGAAATTAAAGTGATTTCTTTTTCTCGGTCATTTATAAGATTTGTCTGTACATCATAAGTATAATTGCCTGTGGCATTCATATTTTGAGGGGTATAAGCTTGCATAATTTCTAATTCAGTCTTTAGCTTTTTGTCCTGAATTTCTTTATTTAAAGCTTCTATACGGAATGGTTCTATAATTCTATAAGCCGCTACACTAGGTGTATTAACCGTTTGTGTAGGATTAACAGAAGGTAAATTGGGTACTGTAGGCTTATTATCTTGGTCTAGATTACAAGCTACGAAAAACAGTATGAAAAATACTCCTGTTAATATTGTTTTTGTTCTCATAAGCAATAACTTATTGTGAAATAAGCATAACTACTACATCATATGCATATGCCTACTATAAACATATTCTATTTGCATTAAATTCTCTCAAATACAATTTTTGAACAAAAATTATTGATAAAAAAACAAAAAGATATGAAATCCATTTTAAACTTATTATTAACAATTCTTTTCTTTTCAACATTAAATGCCCAGACCGTAGATGATTTTAAAAGTAGAGCTGAATTAGGCGATATACAAGCACAATATGAAATTGGTGTTTTGTATATAGAGCAAGCTTATGATGATAAAAAGGGAATTTATTGGCTGGAAAAAAGCGCTAATAGCGAATATTTGAATGCTATAGTTTATTTAGCAAATTTATACCATGGTATAGCGCATCAAAATCCAATAAAGTGCTTGTATTATGCAGAAAAAGCAGCACAATTAGGACATACAGAAATGGCTTATTTGGCAGGTTCATTTTATGAAGAAGGAATTGGTACGCCTGTAAATAAAGAAATGGCAGAAAAATACTATAAACTCAGCATAAAAGAAGCTCAACCTATAGCACAATATAAATTGGCTATGTTTTACTTATATGAAAAGCAAGATAAAAATAAAGTTAAATATCCAAAAGTCTTAAAATATTTACGTCTTAGTGCTAAACAAGGCTATGCGCCTGCACAAAAAGAATTGGGCTTAATGTATGCTTATGGCGAAGGCGTAAAACAAGATATGAAAATGAGTGCTTATTGGATAGGACAAGCTATTGCCCAAAATAATGAAGATGCTAAAAACTTTTGGGTAAAATTAAAATTAAACCAATATGTAGACGATAAGCTAGAAATTATAGACTAAAATAAGCACTTTTTTACAATACTATTCATTATATAAACTGTAATAAATATAGGCTTACTTTTATGCTAATACTAATAA
>X137_Gaur__coassemble_111_pt1 | contig 24377 bp, 22 predicted proteins | sample X137_Gaur__metabat2_high_PE_006 | metagenome-assembled genome bin X137_Gaur | reverse complement strand
GAGCACCTGCCTTACAAGCAGGGGGTCGTAGGTTCGATCCCTACACTACCCACAACAAAATTTGTTCAATCGTATCACTATTGGGTGGTTAGCTCAGCTGGTCAGAGCACCTGCCTTACAAGCAGGGGGTCGTAGGTTCGATCCCTACACTACCCACAAAATTTAAAGCTACTCTCTATCAAGATGAGTAGCTTTTTTTGTTTTATCATATTTGCAAATTTTACTTGTATTTTTTTCATTTTTATTTCTCGATACTTTTATCATGAGCAACAAAAATAAATTAGAACGTTTTCGCCAGATTAGTACATTCAAAAATGTATACGAGAATATGAGCGATACACAGCCTTATTTATTAAATCAAGGCAATCGCATAGAGGATATGCGTGGTAAATGGGCTGAACACTTTGGTAATAATAATCCAATTGTATTGGAGTTAGCTTGTGGTAAAGGCGATTATGCGCGTGCCTTAGCAAAAGATTATCCAGATAGAAATTATATTGGTGTAGATATTAAAGGTAATCGTATTTGGGTAGGAGCTAAAGAAGCTTTAGATTTGAATATGAATAATGTAGCTTTTTTGCGTACACGTATTGATTTGATTACTAATTTCTTTGCTGAAGGTGAGGTGTCAGAAATTTGGATTACATTTGCAGATCCTCAATTAGGTAAACCAAGAAAACGTCTTACTAGTCCTTTATTTTTGGATCGTTATCGTAAAATATTGGCTAAAGAGCATACAATTAATTTAAAATGTGATTCTCCTGAATTATATGAATATACTTTAGAGATGATTGAAGAGCAAAATCTCAAATTGCATTATAAAAATGATAATATTTATGCACAAGAACTTGATTATCAAGAATTACGTCATAAAACATTTTATGAACAAATGCATTTGCAAAATGGTAGAACTATTAAATTTGCTAAGTTCTCTTTATGGTAAGAAAATATTAAAATCTTGACAATTCTGTTAATTTTTATATTTTTTTAAGGTTACTACCTATTTTTATTATTCTAAATTTTGTTTTTCGATAATTCTTTGCAATTTTTGCAAGTAATAATTTTTTAACATATGGAGAGGTGCCAGAGTGGTTGAACGGGCACGCCTGGAAAGTGTGTGTATCTCGAAAAGGTACCGCGGGTTCGAATCCCGCCCTCTCCGCCGTTTTAAAATTCTTATCTTTCATAAACGCAATTATATTTTATTATTAAAGTTTAGCTTCGTAAACCTTTTTATTTATTTCCAGATTATGAAGAAAATTATTGCCGCCTTATTAATGGCTGTCCTTGTACAAACTTCTTATCAAGGGCAAATTATGGCACAAGATCCTAATACGCCAACACAGGTAACTACAAATGATTCTAATACTATTGTTGAAGAACCAGCACCAGTACAAGAACCTGCAGCAGCTCCTGCTACTACAACTCCACAAGAGGTTAAAATGTCTGCTCATCAATTAGCTAAAAAATATTTCATTGATGGTAGCTGGGAGTGGATGTCTCCAATCCTTATTATCTTTATTATCGGTTTAGCTATTATTATTGAACGTATCATTACTTTAAGCTTAGCAACTATTAATGCTAAGAAATTTATGGTAGAAATTGAAGAGTACGTAAAAAAAGGTGATTTTGAAGGTGCACAAGCAGTTTGTAAAGCAACTCCTGGTCCTATTGCTGAAGTTTTAGGACAAGGTTTACGTCGTGCTAATGATGGTGTTGAAGCTGTAGAAAAAGCAATTGTGGCTAATGCTTCTGTTCAATCAGGTTTATTAGAAAAAGGTCTTATCTGGATTGCTCTTCTTATTGCTGTTGTTCCAATGGTTGGTTTCATGGGTACAGTAGTCGGTATGATTATTGCTTTCGATACTATTGAGGCTTCTAATGATATTCGTCCAGCTGAGGTTGCAGGTGGTATGAAGGTTGCCCTTCTTACAACTGTATTCTCTCTTATGGTAGCTATGGTTTTACAATCTTTCTATAACTATTTAGTTTCTAAATTAGATGGTATTATTAATGATATGGAAGATTCTACAGTTACTTTGATTGATGCACTTATTGACAATGGATATGCTGAAGGTAAAAAATAATTATTTATAGCGTTATTGCTATAAGTATTATAGAATACAACCTTTATACTTAACATATTCTAATTAAATTATAAAATTGTCATGGTAAATTTATATCAACTTCTCAAACACAAAGGGGTTTTCTTTAGCTTTCTTGTTAGTGCTATCCTTTGTACTTTGAGTCTCGTTACTATTATAGCTGGTCTTGGTAGTGAACCTTTGACAAACAAAGAAATGTACCAACTTAGTGCATTTGATTTCTCATTATATATAAATTATATTTTATTTATAATTGCAGTTATTCTAGCACTTATTTTCCCAGCAGTATATTTTGTACAAAACTTCAAAGAATCTAAGAAGCTTTTAATTATCATTCCTATGTTAATTGGTCTTTTCGTTTTATGCTATGCAATGGCATCTTCGGAAATCGGTCCTGGTTTATTAAAGGCTGCCAATAATATGGGCGTTGATGGTGGTACAATGAAAATGATAGAAACAATGCTTTTTGTAGCTTATCTTTTATTTGTTGTATCTATTGCTGCTATCATTTTTGCTAGTGTTCGTCCTTTATTCTTAAATACTAAGAAATAAGCCAAGCACACACTAAGCTGAAATATATTTATATGCTTAGGGGATATATAGATTTTTTATAATATTATCTTGATTCCCTAAGCATTTAATTTTTTCTTTCTTTTAGATGCTTATCCGTACTATATTAAAATCTCTTGTATAGACGAGCGCAGTGTCTATCATTTTTTGATTGTATTCTTAAAATACGGCAAATTATACTTATTATGGGTGCTAAGAAAAAACGTAAGGTTCCCGGGTATAACCCTAGTGCTTTGGCGGATATTGCTTTCCTTTTGTTAATATTCTTCCTTGTTTCTGCTACGATTCAGACAGATACTGCGGTAAATACAGTTTTACCTCCTTGGAATCCTAATCCTTCAGATTCAACAAATTATCCAAAAATAGAACGTCGTAATTTATTCGATATCGATATTAATGCGGCAGATAAAATTTTAGTACGTAGCGAGCCTAGAGAGTATCGTGAAATTAAGGAGTTATTGATAACTTTCATCATGAATAACGGTCGTGTTGAAACTTATTCTGAAAATCCTCAAGTAGTAGTAGTATCTCTCAAAAATGATAATGGTACAAGCTATAATGCTTATTTAAACGTTTATAACGAAATTAAAGCAGCATATAATACTATTTGGGATGAAGCCGCTAAATCTACTCATGGTTTACCTTATGCTTCTCTTACAAAGGAACAACAAAATGCCATTTTTAACCGTTTCCCTTTAACTCTTTCTGAGGCAGAGCCAGTGGATCTTGGCGGATAAACTTAATCAATTTAATTATCTTTTATTCTTGTTCGCAAATTATGCCTATTACTAAAAAGAAAAAAGACCTGCCAGCGATTAATACCTCTGCATTAGCCGATATCGTATTTATGTTACTTTGTTTCTTCGTAACGGTAACAAAAATGCGTGATGTAGATGTTAAAGTAAAGACAGTTCTTCCTACAGCAACTGAGTTGCAAAAATTAGAGGAAAAAACTCTATTAAATTATATTTATATTGGTACACCTGCTGAAGCTTATCAAGCACAGTTTGGTACAGCACCAAGAATTCAGTTAGAAGATCAATTCGCTAAACCTAGTGAAATCCCTGCTTGGGTAGCTAAGCGTCGTGCGAAAATGCCACCTAATCAACAAAACCGTATGATAGCTTCTTTGCGTATCGATGGTGAAGTAAGAATGGGTATTGTAACTGAAGTGAAAACAGAGTTACGTAAACAAAATATGCGTAAAGTTTCTTATCTCGCGGGCCAACGTCCAAAGGAGAAATAATATAAAAGACCTTATACCTACTTTGGGTACAAGGTCTTTTCTTTTTTGATTGATTTGCTAATCTTTGTTATGTTGGATTTTCAAAATGTACAATTAGGCTATTCGCCACAAAAATTATGGACTTTTGTTCAAAACTATACTTTTGAAAAAGGTAATATTTATGCGCTTATTGGGCGTAATGGCGCAGGTAAAAGTACTTTTTTACGCACTTTAGCCAAGCAGTTACCTTTATTGGATGGACAGATTCTTTTAGAACAAAAAAACTTGACACAATATAATTTTCCAGATTTGGCGCGTCAAATTGCTGTAGTGCGTACCGATAAAATTCATTTACCTTATACGACTATTAGAGAAATATTAGCTTATGGGCGCATGCCTTATACTAATCATTGGGGGATTTTGGGAAAGGGAGATTGGCTTTTTGTTGATAAAATTTTATCCTTTCTGCACTTAGAAAATTTAGCACATAAACAATTTAATGCTTGTAGTGATGGCGAACAGCAATTAGCACTTTTTGGACGCGCATTGGTACAAGATACGCCTATTGTTTTGTTAGATGAAATTACTTCGCATTTAGATTTTATTAATAGAGAATTGGTTTTTCAATATTTGCATCAAATAGCCAAACAAGAAAATAAAATCATTTTTATTGCTACACACGAATTACCCTTAGCTCTAAAATATAGCGATAGTATATTACTTTTTTCAAAACAAAGGCAAATCTCCCTTTTCAAAAAAGAAAACTTAGACTTGCCCAAAATCTTCGAATTATGGTAATATAGCTTGTTGATTGCGTATAGATACCATAGCCGTAGCCATTAATGCTGCTGTTTCTGTGCGTAAACGCATATTGCCCAAACTAATTGGTTCGAAACCAGCGGCTAAAGCCATATTGACTTCTTTAGGCGTAAAATCTCCTTCTGGACCAATAAGAATAGTAAGATTTTCACTTTCTTTTAAATTTGCTAATACATTAGGCAAATAGAATCGTTCACTGCTATTATCGCAATGAGCGATTAATTTTTTTCCGCTAGGTGCGTTTTTAATAAATTCTGCAAATGGCGTAAGTTCGCTAATATTAGGCATGTTTATATTTAAAGATTGCTTTACGGCAGAAAGTGCGATTTTTTCTAAGCGATCTACACGAATATTTTTTCGTTCTGAGCGGTCGCATAAAATAGAAGTATAGCTTTCTAAACCCATTTCAATACCTTTTTCTAAGAGCCACTCTATACGTTCTATATTTTTGGTAGGGGCTACTACCAAATTAAGTTGGAAAGGGCGAGGTGCTGCGCTAGGTAATTTTTTTACAATTTTTACTTGTGCTTGTTTTTTATCGAAACTTAAAAGTGTACCTTCAAATAAATTGCCTTTACCGTCTATAAGATGCAGAGTATCACCGACTTGTTTTCTTAAAGTTCGGGTACAATGTCCTAATTCGTCTTCTACTAAGAGTGCATTACCTGCATTATCTTGTGCTTTGAAATAAAAAAGTTGCATGTTTTTATAATTTTTTTTTGAAAAGTCTTGTTTTTAAAAACAAATTGTTTTATATTTGTATTATCAAAGGGAACAAAAACAAACAAAATGTTATGATTATTACTCCTCCTGATATACAAAATGCTACAGATAGGGTAGAAATTCCTAAAATGTTTGAAGAAACAAAAGCAGCATTAACAGTAATGCAACCACAAGTTGCAAAAACCAAAAACTATTTTGTACAAAGGCTAAAAGTATATATACAAGCCTTATGGCATGCTTTACAACCTAAAGTATTATGGCAACATTTAGCTTGGAGCAATCTAAAAAGATTAGTACAAAAGTATGCTTTGATTACTTGTACTTTGGGTGCAGGAATGTATATGATAGAGGCATTTAGTCCATTTTTTATCAAAGATACAAGACCGAACTCCCTTTCTCAAAATATTTATGAAAATAATCTTGAGCAAAGTATAGAAAAAGAAGAGTTGCTTTTATCCAATATGGCAACATTGCCTATAGAAAAAACTATTTATAAAGCTGAGGAGGATTTACTCTTACAGGATTTGAAAAGTATAGCTATGGCGCAACAAGCTTCATTTTTGGAGCGATTTGGCAAAGTAGCACAAAATGAAATGCAAAAATATGATATACCCGCTTCTATTATTCTTGGTTTGTCAATTGCTTATACACGTTTTGGTAACAATGCTTTGGCTATGCAAAAAAATAATTACTTCGCAACACAATGTGGAGAATTCGAACAAGGCGTTGGAGTAATTGGGCAAACGAATGCAGAGTTTAATCCTAATTTCTGTTTTCTACATTTTGAAAATGCTTGGTCTAGTTTTAGAACACATAGTTTATTGCTTAGTACAGCTCCTTATAAAGAATTGGCAAGTATGGCGCAAGGCGATTATAGTATTTGGGCAAGAGGATTGGAGGAGTTGGGATATAGAAGTCAAAATAATGGTTTTTCGGCAGCAAGCTTGATCGCTATTATAGAAAGTTTCGAATTGCAGCAATACGATAAAAATATTTAAAATAAAATATAAAGAACTTAGTTGGTATTAGTTGGTAAATAAATAAGTAAGTAGATAACAAAAAGCTCGTTTGAGGAAGTCACGAAATTTGGTTAAGTTGAGTGTTTCTTATAATGACTAATGGCGAGAGGCTATTAGTCATTTTTTTATTTTAATATGTATCTATTCGGATTAAATTTCGTTTCTTTGAGTATATTACTCTACTCTTATAATTTTTAATATGAATTTGCCGCTAAATAATTTACCTACCCCTTATATAGTAGAAAATAAAAGAGCGGAGTATGTGCTCTTTATTATAGACTTCAGTATGCTTTGTTTAGCTATATTGAATTTGATGTGGATGTCCTTTGATGAAGTTTTTGGTGTAGCTTATGTACAAGATTTTTTTTACAATAGTTGGAATGGTTTTTATAATTTTTATATAGAAATTCATAAAAACTTTCTTTTCTATGATGGTATTTTTGCTACAATTTTTATTAGTGAGTTTTTAGGACGTTGGTTATATTCTATGTACACCAAACGTTATTCACGTTGGTTTATGTATCCTATTTTACATTTTTATGATTTAATAGGTTGTTTGCCTACAGGTCCTTTGCGTTTATTTAGATTATTCAGAATATTGGTTTTAGCTTATAAATTGTATAAATGGCGTGTTTTAGATTTTAACCAATATCCTATAGTGAGTTTTTTAATGCGCTACTATAATATTATAGTAGAGGAAATTGCTGATAGAGTAGCTGTACGTATTTTGACTGAAGTCAAAATGGAATTTCAAAGAGGCGACCATTTGATGGATGAAGTTATGCGCAAAGTATTTATTCCTAGAAAAGAAAAAGTAGTGAAAGGTACTGCCAAAGAATTGCAAGCATCCATAGCCATTCATTATAAAGAAAATAGAAGAGAATGGCAAAAATACCTTAATAGAGTAGTATTGCAGGCCACTACTTCAAATAGAGAAATGGAAAATTTGGAAAAAATACCTGTATTTGGCGGCTATATTCGAGGGGCTTTAAAAGCAGCTATTTCGGATATAGTTTTCAATGTATTTGACCAAATTATTAGAGATTTTTCTACAGATGAAGATAATACAATTCCAACCATTATGATTCAAACTATAATGGATTTTGCTTTACACAGACAGGATAAAGATACAGATATTAGTGTAGCTGCTCAAGTACTCAATGAAATACTAGATATTATTATTATGCGTGTTTCTGAGAAGCAATGGAAGCTAAATGCATAGTAAAAGCGTTTTTTAGATAAAAAAATAGCCTTTTTTAAACTTTTTTAGTCTTAATAGTTTGTTTTTTAAGACTTTTCTTTATCTTTGTAATGGTGTTTAGAAAGTTGAAGCGTAGTTCGCTGTGAGAGTGAAGCACGCTATATTTTTTGGAATAGAATTGATTGATTTTTGGTGATTGAAAAGGTTTGTTAGCGCGAGTAGTTAACAAACCTTTATTTTTTTGCTCTTTTGAAAGATTGTCCTTCTTTAGAAAGGATTTCTTTTTTATTTACAAATGTCCATGCTTCTTGATTGAAGTAACGATAAGTACCTTTTCCCTCCAAATTAAAAATCACTTTAATGTGATTGGCTTTAGGGTTGGTAATAGGAATATTTACTTTTCTTTTATCGAAGAATATTTCTATATTTTCTACTGTACCAGAATAATCATCATATAAATAATGTAAAGGAATATAAGCCTCTTTTAAGCTATCTCTTTGAGCTTTGGTACCTGTATTCATAATGCGAGAATGTTTTTCTAAATAAGCTAAGCTATTAGAATTATCATTCATCATTTTACCATTGCCATTAATCAGAATTTGATTAATTTTTTGAGGACCTTTATCTTTGCTTGTACTTGTAATGACTAAGTATAAGCATTCTTTTTTATTATCCTCTTCTTCTATCAATTCGAATTGGATTTGATGCTCACTATGCAAAATGAGTTGATTATTTTGTATTTTCCATTTGCCTTTACTTTCCGTTTTGCTCCAATCTTGCAAATTGTTATAAATAAAGTTGCCGTTTTCGAGTAATTCTAAAGTTTCAGTAAAATCTTTTTGTGTATATTTATAAAAGCCTGCTTGAGCGTAGAGTATATTGAGGTTGAGGTATAAAAAGCAAGCAAAAGTTAAATATTTTAGCATAAGCATATTTGTATAACTTTTAGTGTTAGAGATTGCGCCTAAGCTAGTAAAAGACTGTTTAGGCGCAGTATTTTTTTTCTATATTTTATATGCACACTGTAGCGCAAAAAGCATAGCAGTATTTTACACCATAAAGTTTGTTTATAATAATGCTAAGGCAGCTTCTACACTATATACAGGTGCAGCGCAAGTATTATTTTGACAAACATAAATTGTAAGTTCGCCATTTTGGGCAGGGCGATTGCGCATTAATTCAAAATCATCATTAGGCATTTCGCTTGCCATAATTAAAGTTTGTATAGGCGCCTTAGTTTGCAATTGAGCGGCAGCTAAAGTAGCCTCTTTGCCTATTAAAACTACTTCTTTCCAAGGTTGTATTAGTTGTAAAGCATTTTGCGCCCAAATAGCGAAAGAAAGGGGATATTTTTGTATACTATCCAACATAGACCATACTCCCTTTTCAAAATAAACTTCGTATTTTTTATTAGGATAAATTAAGCTTAAAATTTGTAGATTTTTCAACATAATAGCATTACCAGAAGGCGTTGCATTATCATATAAATCTTTATTTCTCAGTACTAATTCGCCACTAGCATAAGCCGCTGAGAAGAAGAAAAGTTGTTGATTATTATCCCAAAATTCAGCCAAAATAAAATCAGCATAATTTTGTGCTGCTTGCAAATATTTTTTATCAAAACTCAATTCATAAGCCGCCAATAAAGCTTGTATATAAAAAGCATAATCATCTAAAAAAGCTTCAATTTTGCCGCCTTTCCCTGCACTAAAACTATGCCATAATTTATTATCTTTTTGAGCAAATAAAGTGGCTAGATTATCGATTAATGTTAATGCTGCTGTTTTATATTTGATATCGCCAAATGCAAAATAAGCTTTAGTAAAAGCAGGTACTAATAGGGCATTCCAATCTAAAAGAATTTTATTATCTAAGCCTGGTCTTACTCTTTGATGACGTATTTGCATTAATTGTACTTCAATAGTCTGCATTTTTTCAAAAAGCGCTTCTAAAGACCAATTCCATTGATTAGCGATTTGTTCGGGAGTAGTCTTCAAATATAAAATATTCTTACCTTCTTCCCAATTGCCTTCAGGTTTGCAATTATAAATTTTTACACACCAATCTAAGGTGTTTTCGTCTAATGCTGCTTGCAATTCAGCCCAAGTCCAAACATAAAACTTGCCTTCTTCGCCTTCACTATCAGCATCTAAAGCAGCATAATAAGCGCCATTTTCAGCCAACATTTCTCTTTGCAACCAATCATAAGTTTGGTTGACTATTTTTTTATAAAGGGAGTTCGGTTTTTGTTGATAAGCATTGGCATAAAGCTCTATTAATAGAGCATTATCGTACAACATTTTTTCAAAATGCGGCGCAAACCAAGCTCTATCTACAGCATAACGTGCAAAACCACCACCAATTTGGTCATAAATACCACCTAAAGCCATTTTCTCTAGTGATAAATCCAAATGTGCTTGTGCTTTATCTTTTGCTTTGCCGCCTTTAGCTATATAAGTAGAAAGATAACCCAAAGCATGTGTACTAGGAAATTTTGGAGCAGAACCAAAACCACCATCTATAGTATCGAAATCTTCAGCCAAAGTATTGAAAATATCTTCCGCCAAATTTGTATTAATATTGTTTTTTTGCATAGCCAAATCTTGTAGTGGCTGTACAAAATTTTCTGTAGATCGATTCAAATAATGTAAAATTGTAGCGGCTTGTTCTTGTACTACTTCTGGCGTTTTGCGGAAAGCATTAATAATATTTACCAATACTTGCGACCAAGCAATGCGACCATAAGATTCTCTTGGTGGAAAATAAGTTCCTGCAAAAAAAGCACGACCATCAGGCAATAAAAAACAGTTCAGCGGCCAACCGCCTTGTCCTGAGATCAATTGCACTACTTCCATATAAATATGGTCAATATCTGGTCTTTCTTCTCTATCCACTTTAATATTGATAAAATGCTCATTCATGAAAGCTGCCACTTCTTTATTTTCAAAAGATTCTCTTTCCATTACATGGCACCAATGGCAAGTGGCATAACCAATGCTTAAAAGAATAGGCTTGTTTTCTTGCTTTGCTTTAGCCAAAGCTTCTTCGCCCCAAGGATACCAATCTACTGGATTATGTGCATGTTGTTGCAAATAAGGACTGCTTTCGTGAATTAAACGATTAGACATAATTCTCAATTTTGTGAATAAGTGTATGCTGCAAAAATACTTAAAATATCTTAGATTCTTTTTCATTCTGAAGTTTATTCCAAGGCGAAATATTTCTCTTCAAAATCACTTTCAAATACTACTAGCTTCTTATCTTTAAGCCCTTAAAGAAATCTCATTCAAGTATGCACTTTAATAAACTCATTTAAACAAAAACAGTTTTGTCAAAGACCTTTTTATTGAATTTGCTGTTGCTCCTCACAGTAAATATATTAATTAAACCTTTCTATGCTTTTGGTATAGATTTGCCCATACAGCAATTGACGGGTAGCGATTATGGTTTGTATTTTGCTTTATGGAATTTTACCGCTTTATTTCAAATTTTTGCAGATTTGGGCTTGCAACAATACAATAATAAAGAAGTAGCCGCGCAAGGCGATTTCTTTTTTCAGAATATTAAAAAAATGCTTTCTATCAAATTAGCTTTGTCTTTTTTGATGTGCGCCAGTACTATTATTGCTGCCATAATAGTAGGATATACAGGAGGGGATATAGTTTTATTAATGCATTTATTATTGAGTCAATTATGTATATCCCTAACTCTATTTTTAAGAACAAATATATCAGGATTAGGATACTTCAAATTAGATAGTTTGCTCTCTAGTTTAGATAAATTTCTACTATTGATTTTTGGAGCCATTTTATTGTATAGTGGCTTATTTTCTAGTATTACTATTCATGATTTTGTTTATATGCAGAATCTTGCCTATGGTATTACAGCAATTTTTACTTTACTTTTAGTTTTTTATTTTTATAAAAAGGGAGTTCGGTCTTTGGTTGAAAAAAAAGCCCTTTCCTTATCGCTGATCTTAAAACAATCTTGGGTATTTGCAGCTACAGTTTTATTGATGATGATTTACAATAGAGTAGATGTGATTTTATTAGAACGTTTATTGCCACAAGATATAGGTAGAGCACAAGCAGAAATTTATGCCTTTGTGTATAGATTTTATGATATGTTTACTATGGTAGGTTTTTTGTTTGCTAGCTTGCTTTTGCCTATGTATGCTAAAATGCAAAATGATAAAAAGGCTTTACAAGATTTAGCTTATTTGGGTAGTAGTTTATTAACTATATTCAATATAGGTATAATGTGTATTATGTTACTCTTCAAAGAAGATATAGCCTATAATGCAAATCAATTGCCTGCCTTTATTTTATTATTGTCTTTGCCTATGGGTGGATTAATTCAAATTTGGGGTACTTTGATTACAGCGCTCAATCGTCTTAGAAAAGCCTTATGGTTATTTGCTGCTGCTATTTTGCTCAATGTGTTACTCAATTTATATTTTATTCCAACTATTGGCGTAGCTGGAGTTGCCTTTACAGCGCTTATTACCCAAAGTATGGTTGGTTTAGTAGAATGGATTTGGGGATTATCTATTATTGAAGCTAAAGTAAATATTAAAACCATTATACAATGGCTTGTATTTTTGTGTTTTACTTCTATTTTATATTGCTCTAAAGAGTATTATATACAAGAAGATAAGCTTTTCCTAAATATTATAATTTTTGGTTTACTATATACTGCTATTACTTTAATAACTGGAGTATTTGCACCCAAAAAACTACTTGTATTATTAAAACAAAAAATATAAAAAATAAAAAGGTCGAATAGAATATAAATTCTATATCGACCTTTTTAATTTCGAATATCCATTGCTATCTATCAGCAAGTAACATTCTATGATTATTAATACAAACTAACTGCTTATGAGTTATAAAACTGTTCGCCCAACGGTTAATATAACTACTATGAAAAGAGTTCAACATTCATAATTACGATATTAGTCATTTATTAAGAGCTAATATGCTATATAATCATAATGTATTGACATTTCATATCTAAGTATTATATCATAATAATATATATAATTAATACATTATTATAATTTTTTGGGCGAATGCATAGTTTTTTTGGGTAAACGACCTATTTTTTCGAGTAAACAAAAATAGCTATACCCAATTTTATTAGTATAGCTATTATATTTTATATATTAAAAATTATTTTTTGTCTACTAGCGTATCAATCGTAGTTTTCATTGTATTAATCAATTGAATTTGCTCTTGTAAAGTCTCTTTCAATACATCTACTTCCTGTCTTACCAAATGCTTAATGCTTTGCGGAGAAGGCAAAAAAGGACTGATTTTAGCACGCACATACCAAATCTCCTTAATATCTTGTACATGTATGCTATAAGGATTATAAAAAGAATTATCAGACACTAATAAAAGCGTATTATCTTCTTTCAATTTATTGAAAACACGTTTTACTAAAATATCGCCATGTGTTACTATAATATATACATAACTATCTTTGATAGCTGTATTCCATAAAGTAGGTTCTAAGAAAGAACAAACTACTTTATCGCCTTCAAAAAGAGTGGGCTCCATACTATCGCCAGATACATCAAAAGAGCGATGTGTACCTACTTTATATTTATAGTCTGGTAAAGTATAAGTAGGTAGTTGTTGTAGAAAAGTAGTATCACAACTTTCGCTAGCATAGCCAGCTTGCGCAGGAATAGGTACATGCACAATGCATTCATCATTTTGTGCATCTGTCACTACTGTCAAAACACGGAAATTGCGTGTATCTTGTTGTTTTTCTTCTGCTTTTAAAAACATATCGCCTTGCCCTGTAAAAACATATAAAGGATTAATTTTATAGATTTCTACAGCTTTGCGCAAAAGCTCTATAGTAACATCGCGTCTATGCTTGAGAATTTCGCTCAAACTTTGCGGTAAATAGTCTAAGGTCATAGCAAATTGACGAGAAGAACGTATTACATTATCTTGTCTTAATTTATCATGACATTCTATAAATCTTAAAGTTACTGCACTTATAGTAGATTCGCTGGCTGTATTGAGGGGAGAAGTAGGTGTTATACTATTATCCATGATATGTATATAAAAAATCTAATTTGGTCGAAGTGAATGTGACAAATAATATAACTAGTAAAAAGTACTAGTCACTAATTTGCGCTAATTATATTCGTAAAGTTATAAAATATATTTTGCTAAGACAATTTTTTAAGCAATAAACTTAGAATGTAAAAAAAGGATTAATTTTAAAAAACAAAAACCATACTCCCTTTTCATAATAAAATGTTTACTTATTAAAAAAGTTTTATAATTACAAGAAAATGAAACTATAGTTTTTATTTTTCGAAATTTAACCTAAGTTTTTGCGCTATAATTGATTTTTGGCTATACATTTGTAAGTAAAAATATTCTAAAAACAATTCTATTTAATATAGCATTATGGCAAACGCAGTAGGCAAAATTAACCTTATTATCGGTCCTATGTTCTCCGGGAAAAGTACTACTTTACTCACTCGATATAGAAGATATGGTATCGCTGGTAAAAATTGCTTATTAATCAAATACGCAGGCGATTTACGTTATGAAGCATCAGAAGAATGCATTGTAACACATGACCAAGTACGTTATCGTGCAACTTCTTGTAAAAAATTAGTGGAGCTAGACGATATCGTTATGAATAGCGATTATGATGTGATTTGCATTGATGAAATTCAGTTTTATCCAGATGCTAGTATCTACTGTGATAAATGGGCTAATGCTGGTTTTATTGTAGAAGCTTGTGGTTTATCTGGCGATTTTAGACGCAAACCTTTCGAGCAAATTAGCTTATTGATTCCTATGTGCGAAGATATTGAGCATGTAAAAGCAGTTTGTAAAAACTCGGGGCAAGATGCGCCTTTTTCTCAACGTATTTCTACGGAAGAGGAACAAGAGGTAATTGGTAGCACAGACAAATATCAGGCTGTTTCTCGTCAATGTTATTTCAGAAATGTGGATTTACCGCAAAAAGCAAAAAGAAATAATATGACAAATCCTTGTTTAAAATAGTTCCCTATATTGTATATAAATAAAAAAGATGTTCGCACGAAATTTGGTATAGTGCGAACATCTTTTTTTTATTTTTTTTGGGAAAGGGAGTATGGTTTTTATTTTATTTTTGATTAATGTGCATGACCTTTATCTTTATTATTTTCGTCGTGTTTATGATGCTCATTATGTACTGATTTCATATAACATTGCTCTTCATGTTCGCTACTTTCTTTTCTAATTTCTAAGGTTGCATGCTGAATATTAAAATGCAATAAATCATGTTTTATATCCGCTTTAAGTCCATCATAAAATTCAATATCTAAATCATCTTCAACAATTAAATGCGCTGTTAATGCATTTTCTGTAGTAGAAATTGCCCAAATATGAATATGTTCTATAGTATGTAATTTTTTATATTTTTCATTTAAAGCTTTGATTTTATTGATATCAATATCTTTTGGTACGCCATCTAAAGCTAATCTAAAACTATCTTTCAATAACCCCCAAGTACCATATAAAATAACTATAGCTATAATTAAACTCAATGCTGTATCTATCCAAAACCAATTGGTATAATAAATAATAATACCGCCAATTACTACACCCAAAGATACTAAAGCGTCTGCCAATAAATGTAAATAAGCTCCTTTTATATTTAAGTCTTTATCTTGGTCTTTGAAGAATAAATAAGCTGTAAAACCATTAATTAAAATCCCTATTCCTGCTACAAAAGCTATATCCAAACCTGCTATTTCTACTGTACCATTAATAAATCTTTCTATAGCTTTATAAGTAATCAAAATTACTGCCAATAATAAAATAATACCATTGGTCAAACTAGCTAAAATAGTTCCTTTTTTATAACCATAAGTATAAGTATTATTGGCTTTTATAGCAGCCAATTTGAAGGCTAAAAGCGAAATAATTAAACTAGCTACATCACTCAAATTATGCCCTGCATCGGTCAATAATGAAAGCGAATTTTTCCAAAAACCAATGCCTGCTTCTATAGCTACAAACAATATATTTAATACTATGCCTATATAAAAAGCCGTATTAATATTTTCTGCGCTTACGCTATGATGATGATGTCCATGACTATGGTCGTGTTGATGTGCCATATACTTTATATTAGGATAAAATGAAAAACAAATGCCATACTCCCTTTCCAAAAAAAACAAAAAAAACGCATAATTACCTATACGTAGTAATTATGCGTTTAGCTATATATAAAAGTAAAATTATAATCTTTCAATAATAGTAGCAATACCCATACCGCCACCAATGCAAAGTGTTGCTAAACCTGTAGATAAATCACGTCTTTCTAATTCGTCTAAAAGTGTGCCTGTAATCATACAACCAGTTGCGCCCAATGGATGCCCAAGGGCAATAGCACCGCCATTTACATTTACTTTGCTATGGTCGATGCCCAAATCGTCCATGCAACGCATTACTATAGCAGCGAAAGCTTCATTTACCTCAAAAAGGTCAATATCATTTACATTCATACCAGCTTTGGCTAAAGCTTTGCGAGAAGCAGGCGCAGGACCCAAAAGCATAATCGTTGGTTCTGTACCGCAAGTGGCTAAAGCACGAATTTTAGCACGTGGTTTCAAACCTAATTTTTCGCCAATTGCTTTAGACCCTATCATAGCAATAGCAGCACCATCTACAATAGCAGAAGAATTACCAGCATGATGCACATGATTGATTTTTTCTACTTCAGGATATTTGTCTAAAGCAACACTATCGAAACCGCCCATTTCGCCCAAAGCAGCAAAAGCAGGTTTTAATTTGGCTAAAGAATCCATAGTTGTTTCAGCTCTTACATTTTCGTCTTTGCCCAATACTAAAAGACCATTTTGGTCATAAATAGGCATAATAGATTTATCGAAATAGCCATTCGCTTGCGCAAAAGCAGCACGCTGTTGAGAAGCCACTGCAAAAGCATCTACATCTTGACGAGAATAACCATAAATAGTAGCAATCAAATCGGCAGAAATCCCTTGCGGAATAAAATGATTCGGCATAGCTACACTAGGGTCATAAGCCCAAGCACCACCGTCTATACCCATAGGCACGCGCGACATTGATTCTACACCACCAGCAAAAATTAATTCGTTACAACCACTAGCCACATAAGCTGCCGCTTGATTAATGGCTTCCAAACCAGAACCACAAAAACGATTGAGCGTTACGCCAGTAAGATGGTCGCCATAATTCGAATTTAAAGCTGCTGTTTTAGCAATATTGGCGCCTTGTTCCATAGTTTGCGTTACACAACCCAAAATAATATCTTCAACTAAATTAGTATCAAATTGATGTTTATCACGCAAGCCATTCATAAGTTGCGTCAATAAATAAGTAGGACTTAGCCCGATTAAAGAACCTTTATCATTGCCTCGACCACGTGGTGTACGCACTATGTCGTAGATATATGCTTCCATTTGGATATTTTAAAATTGAAAAGAATGCAATATTCCCTTTTCAAAATAAACTTCGAAAAGTCTATGTTTTTTATTTTTTGGGGAAAGGGAGTATGGTATTTGTTAAATATTTAGTGCTTATATATCGGTTAATAAAAGTAAATTGATATCCGTAAATTTCATTTGGAATCTTTCACTCAAATGCTTATTCGTTAAGCAACCTTTATACATATAAACGCCATTGCGGAAACCTAAAGAATTTCTCAATAATAATTCTATACCTTCTGTATTTTGTGCATCCATCAAAAAAGGTACTAATACATTACTAATAGCAGCAGAAGCCGTACGAGGAATGCGAGAAACTATATTCGGAACGCAATAATGAATGACATTATATTTTTTGAAAGTAGGGTTTTCATGCGTTGTTACTTGTGAAGTAGCAAAACAACCACCTTGGTCTATACTAACATCAATAATAACTGCGCCTGGTTTCATTTGTTGTACAATTTCTTCACTTACTATACAAGGCGTACGACCTATTTTAGAATGAATAGCACCTATAATAACATCAGCCTCTATAAGTTCTCTTTCAAATTCTGGTGCATTGAATGTACCTGTATAAATTTGACGACCCAAATTACTCTGAATACGCATTAATTTACGAATACTATTATCGAAAATACGCACTTCAGCACCAAAACCTATAGCAGCACGAGTAGCAGTTTCTGCTACTACGCCAGCGCCTAAAATTACTACTTTAGAAGGCGGAACGCCTGCTATACCACCCAATAAAACGCCACGTCCTCCGCTAGATTTGGAAAGTAATTCGGCTGCTGTTTGCATAGCACTAATACCTGCCATTTCTGAACTCATGCGCACAAAAGGGAAAGAGCCCGATTCATCTTTCATATATTCCATGGCAATGCCAGTAACGCGTTTGGATTTTAGCCTATACATATATTCTTCGCAAAGTGTAGGCAAGTGGATAGGAGAGATAATAATTTGATTGGGATGACAATATTCTATTTCTTCTAAAGCTAAAGGCGCTACTTTCAAAATAACATCAGCTTTGAAAACTTCTTGGTTGCTATGTACAATTTCTGCACCAGCTTCAGAATATTCATAATCTGAAAAGCGACATTTTTCGCCTGCACCAGCTTCTACAATAATGCGATGCCCTTGACGTACTAATTGACGTACAGAGGCAGGTGTAAGCGCTATTCTATTTTCTTGAAAGGCATTTTCTTTAGGAATACCTAAAAATAGTTTTTGATTTTTACTTTTTCGCTCCAAGACTTGTTCTTGTGGAGTGAGCAAATGGCTAGTGAGCGATGTAGGTATATTTATTTTAGATTTATCCATAGTTGTGTATAGCGCAAATAGAGAAAATTGCAAAAAGTGAGATAAAAATAAAGTATTCGCCTTAAAAACACAAATAAATTGTCTTCAAAAAATAATATATAAAGGGAAGTTAGTCTATGAAAATCAAAGCCTTTTATATAAAAAGAAAGAGCCGTAAGATTACTTTATCTTACGGCTCTAATATATATAGATTATTTCCTAAATATTAATTTTCCCAATGATTGTCATTTTCTATATTTTTTTTGGCTTTGCGTTTCGCTAATGAGAAAATAATTAGGAATACTGTACCAAGCACTATATAAATCCAATAAGTGGATAAATTAATGATAGTATTTTTGAAATGGTCTAAACCTTTAATAGCATTTTCTTGCACTCTATCGGAGAAAGCAGCCACTTGTTCGGGTTGTTGATTAATTTGCTGATAAATTGTAAGTACAATAGAAGCATATAAAGTTTTTTGTTGTAAAGTTTGCGTCATGCGATTTAAAACTTGTATTTCTTCTAAAAGCGCATCTAATTGTTGTTGTATAGGTAGAATATCGCTAGCTTTATCGGCTTTTTTAATTAAATCTTGTAGGCGTTGTTTGGCTTCTTGTTTGGCTTCTAAGCGGGCATAAACATCTGCCCAATTGACAGATAAATCTTCTTTCCAAGTGCGTTTTTCCCTTAATACCATAGCCATATCTTTAAAAGCATCTACCAAATAATTGTAGTTTTTGGTGGGCACTTGAATATGAAAAGTATTGGCAATTTGATATTGTTGGAATTCTTCTTGTTGACTTACTAAAATGGCTTCATATTGTGCAGCAAAATTATATACCTTTTGTTTGGCTTGTTCATAATCTCTTACAGAAATCATCATAGCGGCATTTTCTACAACTATATTAGTTCTTTGATTAAGAATAGTAGAATCAATTTTAGGTAAAGAAGCTGTAGAGTCTGCTACTAAAACTGCCAAAGGATTATCTTTAGGCAATTGAGCTAATTCTTTTGCTAAAGGTAATTGTTGACTTTGAACAGTAAGTTCTGTTTTTAGTAATTCAATTTTATTATTATGATTGGCTTGTGTAATAGCATCTTGAGTAGCTTTTAAACTTTCAATTTGTGCCAAACGCTCTTGTTCTGTATCATGACAGGCAGAGAAAGCCATGCTAGATAATAGAATACAAAGGGTATAGAATTTAGTCAAAGTACGCATTGTAATAGAATATGTGTAGATATAAATAGCAAGTAAAATAAACAGAAGCAAAGAGACAAAAAAAAAGCTTTTGCCATACTCCCTTTTTAAAAAAAAATATACGAAGTATATAAAAATAAGTTTAATATTAAGGTAAGTTGAAAATCGTTTCTAGCTTATTGCCACGAGAGCCTTTTACATAGATTTTAGTATCTATAGCAATAGGGTGTTGTTGCAACCATTGCATAGCTTGTGCAGCTGTATCGAAATGGAAAAATTTATCGTTTTGAGGAATATTTACTTGATTGAAAGCTTTACCTACGAGTATTACTTTTTCGAAAGCTTGGTCTTTTACAAGTTGATAAATTAATTGTTGATGTTCTTCGGCTTCATATTGTCCAAGTTCGAGCATTTCGCCAACAATGAAAACTTTCTTTTCTACGCTTTTATCGCTTTGTGCCGCTTGCATAAAGGCTTCTACGCTTGAAGGGTTGGCATTATAGCAATCTAAAAGTACAGATTTTTCTTTCCAAATAATTTTTTGAGAACGCAAAGATTGAGGCGTATAAGTAGCAATAGCATCAATAATATCTTGATTGGCTATATCGAAATAATGTCCAATATAAGCAGCAGCTACTACAGCATTGCGCCAAAAAGCACCAAATAATTGGGTTTGAAGTGCATAAGTTTTATTATTAATTTTGAGGTCTAAAGCTAAGAAAGGTGTAGCGGTAATTTCGCCAGATACAGCAGTATGACTACCATAAAAATAGCGATTAGTTACATGATTAGAAATCTGTAATAATAAAGCATCATCTGTGCAAACAAAAGCATTGGCTTGTACTGCTTGCAAATAATCATACAATTCGGCATTAGCTTTTATTACATTTTCGAAAGAACCATATTCGCCTAAATGGTCTTTACCACAATTGGTTACTATACCGTGTGTAGGCTGTGTTATTTGAGATAATAAAGCTGTTTCGTATAAATGATTGGCACCAATTTCTATAATTGCAATTTCGTGTTTTTCTTGTAAAGATAATATACTAATGGGAACACCTATATGATTATTGAGGTTACCTTGTGTAGCAAAAGTCTCATACTTTTTGCTTAAAACTCTATAAAGCAATTCTTTTAATGTAGTTTTGCCATTAGAGCCAGCTATAGCTAGAATAGGAATATTCAATTGCTGACGATGATAAGTAGCCAAAGCTTGTAAAGTTTCTACACCATTTTGGACTAAAATATAGCGTTCATCATGGGCATATTGTGCTTTAAGTTGTGGGTCATTAATAATGGCATAAGCAGCGCCATATTCTTCTATTGCTAAAGTAGCATAGATATTCCCTTTATGTATGCCTTGGGCATCTTCTTGACCGAGGGCAAAAAATAAACCGCCTTTTTTGATTTGTCTAGTATCAATCGCTATAGCTTGATGACAATTTTTATATATTTGATAAAGTTGAGGTATCATATGCACTATTAAAACGAATAGAGTAATGTGAAATAGTCTGCAAAAATATTATAAATATTTGGCTTATTGCTGGCTAAAGAGGATTAATTTTTTATTCTACTTTATTCTGAGGCTTAAGGTTTTATTTTTAGGCTTAAGCTTTTTTATGAATAAATAGCGTATTGTTATTTTAATTATATTTAATTATTTTAATTTTAAAATTCAAAAGACTTTATCTAAGTTTTTGATTAGATGAAGCATTCATGGTTAATATAAATTTATATGTTAGTATATTCGATTTTTAAACACCCTGTTAGATGGGCATTTCCATTCTTTTATAAGCGAATGTATATTGTGGGTATGGAAAATATTTTATTAGACCAACCTACAATTATTGCTCCTAATCATGCTAATACACTAATTGATCCTATAGCTATAGCTTGTTATCAGCCTATGGATATGTATTTTTGGGCTAGAGCAGATGTATTCAAACATCCAGTATCGAGATGGATTTGTACAAATGTACATATGTTGCCTATTTTCCGTCCTAGAGATGGGAAAGAGAATATGCATAAAAATGATGATACTTTTAAGGCATCTTCTCAAGTTTTGGCAGCCAATAATATGTTATTTATTTCGCCAGAAGGCAACTCTAAAATGGAAAAACGTTTGCGTCCTATGAAATTAGGTCCTGCTCGTTTGCTTTTTGATTGTTTGGAGGCTTATCCTGATAAAGAATTTTATATTCAGCCTATGGGCTTAAATTATACTGAATTGCGCCAAGGTTGGGGCGATTTTATGATGGTTTATGGCAAACCTATTGCTGCTTCCGATTATTTGGAAATGTATAAAGAAAATCCTGATCAAGCCAAGGAGATTTTGATGGCAGATGTGCGCAAAGGCTTATTAGATGTTATGTTGCACATAGATACAGAAGAAAATGAACCTTATGTAGAGGGCTTGTGGGAATTGTACAGAAATGATTATGTTTTAGATATGTTCCCTAAATTTTCTTATGATGGCGAACGTTTCAAACAAGAACAAGCTATAGCAAGACAATCTCAAATTGACCCTTATGAAGATCAATGGGAAAGTATTAAACAATATTTTGAAACGCTCAAAGCTAATAATCTTAATGACTTTGCTATAGCGAATTTCCCACGCAATAATTTCTCGCGCTATTTGTTTGTTTTATGTTTTTTACCAATAAAAATATTGTCTTTATTTTTAACTTTACCTATACTCAAATTCATTCAAAATATTGCCAATACGAAAGTAGCTGATAAAGATTTTGCGCCTTCTGTTGTAATGGTTGGCGGCATGGTTTTCTTTAGTGCATGGGGTTTATTTTTGGCTTTGATTGCAGGTGTAGTTTATAGTTGGTGGTTGGCTTTATTAATGCCTATTTTAGTTTTATTTACGCAATATATGTCGCAGTATTGGAATGAAGAATGGCAGAAAATAAAATACTTAATGGCTTGGTCTAGTTTTAGAAAAAATAAGCCAAATGATGCTGAAAAATTAGAAGCACAAAGAGCAGATTTACGTCGTTATTACGAACAATGGATTTAATTTAAAACTAAACTATTTATATGTATAAAGCACTATTTGCTGCCTTCGATTTATATCCTTCGCCAAAAGGTGCGGCAACACATATTTATCATTCTGCGCAAGCGCTTTTTTCTTTTTTTGGAAAGGGAATATTGTATTCTTTGTCTAATATTGATTATGAACAAGACTTATTATTAGATTTTGGTACAGCACAAGTAGAACATATAACTTTCAAAAAAGCTATTCCTAATTATTTGGAAAGAGCTATGGCTTATGCACAAGACTTGCAAAATATAATCCTTCAAGATAATGAAATAGAAGTGGCTCATTTTAGAGATATTTGGTCGGGAAAAGCCATTTTTGAAAGCGGCAAAAAACTTAAAACTATTTTTGAAGTCAATGCCCTTACTAGTATAGAATTACCTTATAAATATGATTTGCCTGATACTACTTTAGAGAAGATTTATTGGCTAGAGCAAATGTGTTTATTGCAAGCTGATCAAATTACTTGTCCTAGTGAAGTGATTAAAAATCATTTATTGAATAGAAATATTCCTGCACAAAAAATCAAGGTTATTCCTAATGGTGCCAATATTCCTATTATTCAAAATAGCGAAAACCATATTCCCTTTCCAAAAAATTATATTTTATATTTTGGTGCTTTGCAACCTTGGCAAGGTATAGAAGATTTGCTCAAAGCCTTTGTTTACTTGCAAGACTATGAAGATTTATATTTGGTTTTTTGTGTGGCAGGAGCAGAAAAATATGCTAAATTTTATCAAAAAATAGCCGAAAAGCTCCAAATATCGACGCGTATAATATGGCATTTTGCTTTAGAAAAAGAGAAGCTAAATGCTTGGATTCAAAAGGCTTTATTTACAGTAGCACCGCTCAAAGATACGCCTCGCAATACAGTACAAGGTTGCAGTCCACTCAAAATTTTTGAATCTATGGCGCTTAAAACAGCTGTTTTAGCTACAGATTTGCCTGTAGTACAAGAAATTTTGAAAGATGGAGAAAGTGCAAAATTGGTGCGCTCAGATAGACCTAATGAATTAGCTAGAGCTATGCGTTTTATGCTTGATTATCCAGATTTTAGGACATATATAGCTAATAATGCTTTCAATTTAATTGTCGAAAAATACAATTGGCAACAGAATAAAGCAGAATTATGTCGTATTTATGAAGAATTACAGCCTGTTTTACTTTAATTTTATAGTAATATTCTAATCATGAGAAAACAATACGAATCGGACAAAATTTGTTTAGTGGAAAGAGGACTTTGGACACCAGAATTATGCCAAAATAAAGCAGAAAATGAATGTCAAATTTGTAGCCGTGCTATTTGTAAAGCCCATGAAAAGCTAAGTCCTATTACGCAGCAAATTTTATGCGTGTCTTGTTTCATAAAACAAGAACATGAAGGAGAAGAAATGCTTATTGAGAATCCTTATACTTATCAAGACCCTGCTTGGTATTATTATGAGCGTATGCGTTACAAACAAGCTAAAAATAATATTTATTTTGATATGAATGATTATGATGCATTTAATTATAATAATCATAATTATACACATATAGAAGAAGAGTATTCGCCTAGTTTTTTTGATAGTTAAAGTTTCTTTTTTTTTTGAAAAGGGGATATGGTTTTTCTTTATTTTTTTTGTATTGTATTTGACTTTTTTAAGATATAATGTAAAAATCCTTTTTCCAAAAAATATATT
>X137_Gaur__coassemble_107_pt1 | contig 24940 bp, 19 predicted proteins | sample X137_Gaur__metabat2_high_PE_006 | metagenome-assembled genome bin X137_Gaur | reverse complement strand
CTCAATTATGTGAAAACTTTCTATCAAGCCATGATAATCTTTACAGAGAAACATTTCTCCAAAAGAAAAGGCGCATGGTTATTTATTTTAATGCTACAAATAGGCATTTATTTTAGAGCCTCACTTACTTTATTGGCTAATTTTCTAAAAAGTATAGCTGCGCCTTTAGTTGATGCAGCTTTAATTTTTGGAGGGTTATATTTACTGAAAGATTTGTGGGCTACTAGCCATTTTAAAAATCCAGATTACTTTCCAGATAGTTTATTATATATCAATTTTCCTATTTATATAGGCATTTGGCTTTTTTGTATGTATTTGCGTGGTTGCTATGATAAACATAGTCAATACCGTCAAATTTGGTCTGCACTTATTTTTGGTACTATTTTAGTAGCAGCTTTATATGGTTTTTTGCCAGAAGATTTGCGTTATTCTCGTATGCTTATTATTTTAGGCGGCATTTGGGCTATATTTTCTACTACCGCTATACGTGTTTTGAAACAAGCCATACAATACAAAAATATATTCCATGTAGTTGCCAAAAAAGGTAGAAATACGCTTATAGTAGGTAGCCAAAGTGAGGCTGCACGTACTTTACATATATTGCATAATTTTGGTACACAATTCAATTATTTAGGACATATTAGTACAGTAGCTGAAAGCCAACAAAATGAACATTATTTAGGCGAAATCAGCGATATAGAAGCTCTATTAAAAGTATTTCAACCTACAGAAATTATTTTCACAGCAAAAGACATTTCTAATAAGGAAATTATTGATTTAATGGCTAAACATGGTAATCAATATGAATACAAAATTCTGCAAGCTGATAATGATAGTATTATTGGTTCTAATTCTAAAAATACAGCAGGCGATTTGTATGCTGTAGGCATCAGTTATAAATTGAATACCCCAACGGAAAGAAGAAATAAACGCATTATTGATATAGTATTAAGTTTAGTTTTATTATTGCTAAGTCCTATTGGTTTATTTTTTGTAAAAGGGAATATTGCTTTGATTCCTAATTTATTGAAAGTACTTATAGGAAAATCAACTTTGGTGGGCTATGATGAAAGTGTTTCTACTAAAGCATTGCCTAAAATCAAAAAAGGAATTTTAAAAAGCACCTCGCATTTAAAAATGGAAAATATGCAAGCACATTTATTGCATAAAATCAATGTTTTCTATGCTAAAGATTATAATGTATATCATGATATATATATAGTACTCAAGAGCTTTTCAAAATTAGGAGCATAAAACCATACTCCCTTTCCCAAAAAAATACATATTATAATATTGCCTATTTTATGGATAATATAAATGCATTATCTTACAACAAAGCATTCTTTGAAGGTAAATATTTGGCGCATCCACAATGCCCTATTGGGGTAAGAGATTTGTGGTTGGAGGAAGCCATGTTTACATCTAAATATGTAGTAGCTGTAATGGATTGTCATGCGGATAAAATGATTCCTTGGTTGGCAGAACAAGTACATTTACTTTGTTTTGTAGAAGATAATCCAGACAAAATAGATTTATTTAAACATTCTTTGGTAGAATATTATCAACAAGAAGGTTATAAACTTAAAAATATTTCGTTTTTACATGCTAATAGTTTAGCTACGCAAATAGATAGTGATGTTATAGATTTTGTAGTATTAGGACAAAATTGGATGCAGCAAAAGGATAAAAAAAGCTTACAAAAAGAATTGCAAAATATTCTTCGATTGAATAGTTATGTTACCCTTTGTCTACATCATATCAAATTAGATAGCACGCCTTTTGCTCAAGCCTATGCCCAACTTCTGAAACAATATCAGGTAGAAGATGATTATCAACATTTGCCTAATTCGCAAACACTTAATGAGTTTTTTAATCATCAATATGCGGTCAATGCTTTTGCCAATCAATTGCGATTTAGTGCAGAGACGTGGGAGTTATATATAAAAAGCTCCTACTACTATCAAGCCTTATCGGATAGTCGTAGGAGCTTATTTTTGCGTGCTTGCAAGATTTTATTTGCACAATATTGCACTTCGGCAGAGGGCTTGTATATAGATTTCGAAACCAATGTATATATTGGTATATTTAATAAATATACGCCAGCAATTTCTTTAAGAAAGAATATATTCTTTCATTTGTTACGTCCTTTTGCCTTTTTGTTTTATATATTATTAAAAAGTAATGTATACTTTTGGAAGATAATCTATAGACTAACGCATTGGAAAAAGCATAAAGATTAGCAAAATATAGATTACCAATCTTTATCTGTTGGTTTACGCTCACGATGCGCTCTACGTTCTTGCATTTTTTTCTGTGTTTCTTTATCCTCTTGGTCAATAATATCCATGAGCTTATCTACATTATTTTTAGGTTGGTCGCTAGGTTTATCTTCTTTAGGCTTACCATCTTTTTCTGTAGGATTCTCATCTTTTTGCGGATTATCTTCATTGATATTGTCTTGATTTTCATCCTCCTTTTTATTTTGTTCTTGTTGCTGTTGTTGTTGCTGCTGTTGTTGTTGCTGCTGTTGTTGTTGCAAAAGTTTCATAGCATGCGACAAGTTATTTTTAGTATCAAAATCAGAAGGATCTTGTCTTAAAGCATTTTTATAAGCTTCTACTGCTTTTTCATAATCTTTTTTTTGCAAATGAGCATTGCCTAAGTTATGATAAGCAGCAGATTTTTGCTCCTTAGCGGTGGCACTTTGTAAAGATTTTTCATAGGCTTGAATAGCTTTATCAAAATCATGTTGACGATAAGCACTATTACCTAAATTATAATTGGCATCAGCATTATTATCTTTAAGTTCTAAGATTTTATTGTATAGTGATTCTGCTCTTTGATAATCACTAGATTTATAAGCCTCAGCCCCTTGTAAAAATAATTTTCTTTCTGGAGAAAAAATACTTTGCGCTTGCAACCAAGGCATAAAAGCGCAACAGCATAAAAGAGTATATAATATTTTCATTGGAATAAATTTTTGACTACAAAATTAAGGCTTTCTGTATGTTTGCACAACAAGTACAGGAGGAATTAAGAGATTTTCTGCTCAAAAGTAAGAAAGAAAGTAAGTTATAAGCGCAGAAATTAAATAAAATGTTAAAAAAATTAAATTAATAAAAATTATATTTGTATTATTAAATGCCCAATGATAAGTAATTTCTTAAAAAGAAAAAGCATTTAAAAGTTAGGTTAATATAATTTTAATATATTATCTTTGATTTTTTTATTATCTTCTTGGGTTATCCTCGACAGGGCGCACCTTTTCCTTTCTATTTCTAGCCATATAGGTATATATTTCTTAGACCTTTTCAAAGATACCAATGTGACAAAATAAGAAGTCTTCATACAGCATTTTAAATAGGTAAAAGTTTACAAATACCTAAAATATAAATATATAATCTATATTTTTTTTAAAATTTGTATGGCAAAAAATAAAAGTTAGATAACAATTTTTTAAAAGTTATCTAAAAAACTTTATTTTTACGCAATCCTTGTCTATATTTCATAGAATCACTTTTTTTATTTTTAAAATTTATTTTTAGGCTTCAAATATCTTATATGATGAATTTTCGTAAACAAATATTATTTTGGTTTATGTTGGGCTGGTTCGGTGTTGCTCAAGCGCAAGACATCCACTACACGATGTTTGACATGGCACCCATTAATCTTAATCCAGCATATACAGGTGCGTTTTCAGGATCATTCCGTATAGGTGGTATATATCGTGCTCAATGGCCAGGTATGGGTTTAAATACCGGTAAATTCTCTGGCTACCAAACACCATCTGCTTATATTGATGTGCCTTTTGCACCTTTTGTAAAAAACAACCCAATCCGTAACTGGTGGGGTGCAGGTTTAGGCTTTACTAGTGACAAAGTTGGTTTAGGTGACCTTTCAACAATTAATGGTACACTTTCTTTAGCCTATCATATGGCTTTAAGCTCAACAGGCAAAACACGTCTTTCTCTTGGTTTACAGGGTGCAATTATGCAACAAAGAATTGATGCCTCTGGTTTACAATTCGAAGGCGGTATGGTTGGTGGTGTTTATGTACCACAAACAGATAATGCTCCTGGTCAAAGTTCTGTATCTTATTTTGACTTATCGGCAGGTGCTGTATTCTCACATATAGCAGAAAGCTTCGATATGCAAATTGGTTTCACAGGTCGTCACTTAACATCTCCTAAATATAATTTCTTAGGTACAGATTCTAAATTACCTATTGGTTTAATTGGTAGTGCGATTTTCAACATTCACTTGAATGATAAGTTCTTAATTCGTCCTATGGCTTTCTATCAAAATATGGCGAAAGCACAAGAGTTTAACTTACAAGCTTTATTAGGTATTCACTTGAACGAAACAAAAGACTTAACAGTATTTGTAGGTCCTGGCTATCGTTTTGGCGATGCATTATTTGCTCGCGTTGGATTAGATTACAAAGGTTTACGCGCAGGTTTTGCTTACGATTTCAACGTTTCTCAATTATCAAACAATGGTCGTGCGCAAGGTTTCGAAATAGCAGTATCTTATATTGCTAGACTTTATAAAAACGTTGTGGTTAAAGATGTTTTATTCTGCCCTCGTTTCTAATTCCTTTTCATCTATTCTTATTTTTTAGGTTTTAACTTTATAAAACCATTTTATTAAACAAGGACTTAAATCAAGCTCAATATATTAATAATGAAAAAAGCTTTATTTTTAGGAACAGCCTTAGGCTTGATGCTTGCTCAAACAGCATATGCACAGCCAACATCTACGCAATCACCTGAAAAAATTATCCAAGCGGCAGATGAAGCTTATGCAAGATCTAATACTTATTCTGCATTAGAATTGTATCAAAAAGCTTATGATAATAACCCTAATAATACTTATGTAATTGCTCAAATTGCTCAAACGCATGATAAATTACGCGATTATAAAGAGGCTGTTATTTGGTACGAAAGACTAGTTCAAGCTGACAATAATAATACTTATCCATTAGCACGTTATAAATATGCTTATATTTTAAAATTAAATGGTAAGTACAATGAAGCAATCAATGAATTTACTACATTCTTGAATGCATATAATGGCGAAAACGCTGAATATTATAAAAAAATGGCACAAATCGAAATCGAAGGTGCTAAATGGGCTTTAGCTAACCCTGAAGCTAATGAAAAAATCGTTATCGACAATGTAGGTTCTCCTATCAATACACCTTCATCTGAAGACGGTGCTTTTGGTGTAGGTCGTGGCGTTTTATATTTCTCTTCTTTGAAAACAGATACGCTTATTTATGTAGAAAAAACTAAAGAAGCGGATAGAACAGCAAAAATCTATATGGCTAATCGTCAAGATGGCAATAAAGGTGGCTGGTCTGATGCTAAAGAATTCAATGCAGAGAAATTATTTAAAGCTGGTTTCCATGCAGTGCAACCAACTTTCTCTCCTGATGGTTCTAAATTCTACTTCGTTCGTACACAATTAGAAGGTAATGCTGTAAAAAATAGCCGTATCTATGTTTGTACAAACAATGATGGTGTTTTAAGCGAACCTGTATCACTTTCTTTCAACTCTGCTAATTATATTTGCAAAAACCCAAGTGTAGCTGTAATTGATGGCGTAGAATATTTATTCTTCTCTTCTAATAAAGAAGGTGGTAAAGGTGGCTTCGATATTTGGTATGCAGAAATTAATGCTGATGGCTCTACAAAAGAACCATTAAACTTATCAGATATTAATACTATTGCTGATGATATTACACCTTTCTATGACAAACGTGAAAATACATTCTACTTCTCTTCTGAAGGTTATCCTACAGTAGGTGGTTTTGACGTATTCCGTTCTAAAAGAGAAGGTGGCAAATTCGCTCAACCTGAGAATATGGGCTTTGGCTTCAACTCTCGCGTAGATGATTTTGGTTTCTCTATTAATCAAGAAGGCAATGATGATTGCTATGGTTATGTAGTATCAAACCGCCCTGGTACAACTTCTATGAAGAGTGAAACTTGTTGCGATGATATTTTCTCTGTATTAATGCCTGATCGTTGTGATGTAGTAGCTACAGTTGATGTTACTGATGATGCTAGCAAACAACCTTTAAAAGGTGCTACAGTTCAACTAATTGATAAATCTACTGGTAAAGTAGTAGATGAGCAAACTAATACAGATGGTAATACTTTCGTATTCAACCTCAATCCTAATAAAGAGTATGATATAATCGCTAAGAAAGATGGTTATGAAAAACCAGCTGCTCAAACGAAAATTTCTACTTTAAAAGCTGATATTGGTGAAGTAACTGAGCCTATAGCTTTAACAAAATCTACAACACTTAAAGAAATGGGTTTTGCTGTAGCAACATACAATGCAAAAACACAAGAACCTCTTTCTGGTGTTAAATTATATATCATTGAAGTAGATACAGATAAAGAAATTGCTAAAGATGAAAATGCTGATAAAGCGACAAAATCTTTTGCTAACATTTCTCGCGATAAAGGCTACAAAATCGTTGGTAAAAAAGATGGTTTCTTGAGCGAATCTCGCACATTAACTGCTGCTGAAGTAAAAGCTGGTGGTTTACAAAAAATCTACTTAACACCATTAGAATTACCTTTATTCTATAATGTATTATTTGATTTCGATAAATCTGATATCCGTCAAGGTGCTGCTGACACTTTAGGTATGGTGTTCAACGCTTTACAAGATCATCCAGATTTAGTAGTAGAAGTACGCGGTCATACGGATGCTTTAGGTAATGCTAACTATAACCAAAAACTTTCTGAAAGACGTGCTAAATCTGCTACTGAATGGTTAATTGCTAAAGGTATTGCTAAAGATCGTCTTATTGCTAAAGGTTTTGGTAAATTAGAGCCTATTGCTGATAATGATATCAATGGTAATGATAATCCTGATGGTCGTCAACAAAACCGTCGTGTTGAATTCAAAATTATCAAAGGTGGCGAATCATTGCCTACTGAAGCTTTAGAAACAACAAAACCTACTAATCCAAAACAAGATAAAATGGGTGGTGGTACTACATCTACAGCTAATGATAAAGCGAATAAAATGGGTGGTGGTACAAACAATACAGCCAACGACAAAGCCAACAAAATGGGTGGTGGCACTGAAAAAAAAAATTAACAACGATTGAGTTTAATCAAAGAGATCCACACTTAGGTGCTGTTAAATTTGGTCAAGTTAAAGAATACACTTTTGAATTTAAAAATACTGGTGATACTACTTTTACGATTGAAAATATCATGGGTGGTTGCTCTTGTACAGAAATTTTGGATTATCCCAAAAGAGTACAACCTGGTCAAACTGGTAAAATTAAAGTCAGATTTGATTCTAACTTAGCAAGTATCAGAGAAAAATATAACTCTAGTGTAGAAATCTTTGGCAATACAGCTCAACCGATTTTCATCCAACACTTTACAGTTGATGTAAACAAATAATTATCTTTTATTAGATAATACCCCATAAAAAAAAGAGGTTTGTTCAAATAGAACAAGCCTCTTTTTTTTTAAAACATTTTAATATACTCTTGCGTATATTATTCAGCTAAGCTATGGAGTTTAGTAAATGGGAATTCACCTATATCTTCTTGGCTTTGGTCACGCAAAATAATTTGATGCTCTTCCAAAATAGGCTCCATTCTAAAAGATAATAATACTTGTGCTGTAGCAATAATATCTTTTCTACAGTAAGTTTCTATTCTTCTTAAGTCTTTTTCTTGCCAATAAGTAGGACCTACTTGACTGCCATCTATATCATCTTTTGGGGTAGGTATTCCGAATACACCACACAATAATTTTAGCGCAGTAAAGCTTTTATAATCGCCAAATTTCCAATAATCCATAGTATCTATATTATTGACTTCCCAAGGTTTTTTACCTGCTATATCCAATAAATCTGGTAATGGAACTCTATTAATAATCATTCGTCTACAAATATAAGGCACATCAAATTCTTTGATATTATGCCCACATAAACTATAGACTTTTGAAGAAGGATAATTTTCATGCAGTAATTTTGCAAATCCCATTAAAAGTTGTCTTTCATCATGATGGAAATATGATTTAACATAATAATTCCATTCTCCTGTTTCTTTATTTCTTCTAAAAGCGCCTACAGAAATACAAACAATTTTGCCGAATTCTGCATAAATACCTGCCATTTCTGTATAAGATTGTTCTGGTGTAAGTCTTTCTTCTACTGGCTTTTTATTCTGAATTTGGTCAGATTTAATTTGCCAAAGGCTTTGCATAACTTCATCCAAATCTGCAAAACTCCCTTTCCCAGAAACAGTTTCAATATCTAATACCAAAACATTATTTAAATCTAAATCCTTAAGCATATTCTTATATTAATTATAGACCAGTCAATATATATTCACTATAAATTTACAATTTTAAAATTCAAAATCAAAAACATTATATTCCTTATTTTAAACGTCCAATTGCTTTAAATTTTTCAAAAACTTGTGCCGTATGTGGCGCTGATTGTAATTCTACGGTAAGGTCTTGCCCTGCCCAATGTTCATAATGTTTGCCATCTCTCCATAATCTACTATTGGTTACATCGTAAATTAAGCCTTGATAAGCTACCCAAATTTGCGGTTTATCTTGTCCATTTCTAAGGGCTAATTGTGAAATAGTATATAAGGGTAAATCTCCTTCCATTTTATATTTGATAAAAATTATGTATTCTATAAAAATATTAATCTATAGTTTAATTTGGGCTTATTGCCTTATTTTAGCTTTGCCCAACACTAGTCAAGCAAATATACATAAAAAAGATTCTTTACCTACCAAAGTTAGCTTTTTAACGCCTAGCCCTACCCTACATAAAGGGCGTTTTTGGTCGCTTACAGCTACTGCTACTACAGCTTACACAGCTACAGTAATAGGACTTAATCAAGTATGGTATGCAGGTTATCCACGTAGCAATTTTCATTTTTTTAATGATTGGAATACTTGGCGACAAATGGATAAAATGGGACATGCTTATACAGCTTATTTTGAAAGTAAATTAGTCACAGATTTATATCGTTGGTCTGGTGTAGATAGCATCAATAGTGCTATTATAGGCGCAGCCTCTGGTATGATTTTTCAAACTACTTTAGAAATGCTCGATGCTTATTCTACTCAATGGGGGTTTTCTATAGGTGATGTAGCTTTCAATACTATGGGCGCTAGTTTATTTTTAGGACAGGAACTTTTTTGGAAAGAGCAAAGAATTCGTATGAAATTAGGTTTTCATCGCCCTCAATATGCTACTACCCCTATACAAGCGCTCAATAGCTCAGAATATACTTCTTTAGATGCTCGTGCTCGACAATTATATGGCAATTCTATTTCTTCTCTCCTCTTTAAAGAATATAATGGTCAAACTATATGGGCTAGCGTCAATATAGCCGCTTTTTTACCACAAAAACCTAAATATTTGCCCAATTGGCTCAATATAGCCTTTGGTTATGGTATAGAAAATATTTTTGGGGCTGAAAGGAACGTTTGGCAAAACGAAAATGGTTCTACTTTTATGGCTAATCCTAAAGATTATCCGCGTTTATCGCAATATTATTTTTCTTTAGATATAGATTTTGAGCGCATCAAAACCAATAAACGTTGGCTAAAAACAGTCTTTAAATTTTTAAATATTTTTAAATTCCCTTTTCCTACTCTAGAGCTCAATTCTCAAGGCAAATTTAAAGTACATGCTTTATATTTTTAATTTATATTTTTTATTTTTTGGGAAAGGGAGTATGGTATTTTTTTCTTCTTAAAGAATTATTTTATTAAGGCTTTGATTTTTTACTTTTATTCTGTACTTTTGTTCATATATCTAGGCTAAAGAATTTACAGAAAAATTAAAGCTTATAATATATTAAGAAGGTTAAAATTATCGAAATATACAACCTTATATATTATAGACCTCGTACAAATTATTCCTATCTCTAAGTATAAAGAGGTAAATTATTTTATTGATATAGTCAAAGTCCATTTCCAGACTTTTTTGTAGTGCATCATAAATTTTATATTTGATGCATGCGCCTATCTTAACCAATATTAGCCAATTACCCTTTTCTTTTTTATTATGTTTATTGTGTTTGCCATTATAGCGCAAAATTAATATGAATGGCTACCACTTAGCGCATATATTGTACTTATGCGCAGGACTAATCTTCATTTTGGACTGATTCCCAATAATTACAATTTTTTTTATTCTCTTTATAGTAAGCTCCTTTTTTTGGCTACTATACGCTCTAACGCAAAATTCTCCCATTTTTGTGAAGTAAAATATTGTTTAAAATTATTGTAATCTCCATTTCCAACCTTAATTACTATTTCCTTTTGTCATTTTTAATCACTTCACTATTCATATATGCTGTATAACGTGGAAGCATTACAGAAAATGTTAGTTCCGCAGTTGCGCGAAGTTGCCGAAAAACAAGGCATTGCCAACTTCAAAAGCTTAAAAAAGCAGGAACTTATTGATAGCATTCTCCAGAAAAAGAATTCAACCGTTTCATCCACTAATCCTCAGGAGCATAGCGAAAAATCCACTGCTCGTCGTGGAAGACCATCGCAGAAAAAACAAGAAGATATAGAAAATTCAAATATCAACAATTATGAAAATAATGCTTCTGCAAACGAAGAACATACGCCTTTAGAAAAAAAACAAAGAGGAAGACGTAAAAATAATACTGAATCTAATTCATCAATAGAAAACAATCAAAATACCATATCCCCTTCTTCAAAAAATCAAGAAGTAGAACAGTCATCTATTGAAAAAGAAGCTAGAATAGCGAATAATGAACAAGAGAAAAAAGATTTTGTAATTCCTGTTTCATCCACGCCTCAACATACGCAAAATCAAAGGTTGCATACGCCTCGTCAGCACAATCCTCAAGATAGTCAAGGACAGCAAGCACCTAGAATTCATAACAATAGACAGCAACCTAGCAATTTTAATAATAATGTTCAGGGCTTCAATAATAATCAGCGCAATAATCTAAATCATAATAATAGGCAACAGCGCAATAATAATCCTATGCCCAATAATGGTAGACAACAAGGTTTCAATAACCCTAACTACCCTTTGCATCATAATCCTCAACAAAATAAATATTATAATAATAGACAACAACCTAATAATTATAATAACAATAATAGAGGAAATAACAATATTAACTATCCTAATCAAGCGGGATTTCATACACCAAACAATCAGCCGCAACGCTTCGAGCGCAAGGATAATAATATGCCCAATAACTACAATAATGCTCAACGTTTTCCTAATAAGCCTAATGTTGTAGTTAATCCCAAACATACTAAAAATCAACCTTATCCTCCTGTAGATATGCACGGTAATCCTTTACCTTTGCATTATAATAATCCGCAACATAATGAAAGAAATAATCCTAATTATGAGCGCCCAATACCTCAGGAGCATAGATTGCATACGCCTGCTCAAAATGATAGAAGAAATCAACAGCAGCCTTTGCATACTAGACCACAACAAACGCCATTACATCAAAATCAACCTATAGCGCCAGAGCCAAAACCAATGGCAACTATAGAGCCTATAATGGAGCAAGCTGCACCTTTGTCAGATCAACCATTAGCAGATCAACCATTAGTAGATATAGAGGCAAATGCTACTATAGCACCAAGCCAAGAATCTACGCCTAATATAGTAAATATACCAGCAGAAGAAATCGGCACTGCAACTCCCGATAATACGCCTATTATTGAAAAGGTAACCCCTACACCAATAATAGAAGCACCCAAAAAAGAAGTTATTGAAAAATTCTCTTTAGACTTGGATGGTATTATCAAAGGGCATGGTGTTTTAGAGATTATGAATGAAGGACATGGCTTTTTGCGTTCTGCCGATTATAATTATAATACTTCGCCAGATGACATTTATGTTTCTAGTATTCAAATCAAATTATATGGTTTGAGAACAGGCGATACTGTAATTGGTAAAATTCGTCCACCAAAAAATAATGAAAAATATTATGCGCTCATGCAACCAGAATCCATTAATGGCTGGTCGCCTGAAGATATTAGCGATAGAGTAAGTTTTGATAATTTAACACCACTTTTCCCTACAGAAAAATTTAATTTATCAGATCCCAATAATCCTAAGCAATATTCTACGCGTATTATTGATTTATTTACACCTATAGGAAAAGGACAACGTGGCTTAATCGTAGCTCAACCTAAATCAGGTAAAACTATGCTACTCAAAGATATAGCCAATGCTATTGCACAAAATCATCCTGAAGCTTATCTTATTATTTTGCTCATTGATGAAAGACCTGAAGAGGTTACAGATATGGCACGCAGCGTAAGAGGAGAAGTTATTGCTTCTACTTTCGATTCGCCGCCTGATAATCATGTGCGTTTGGCTAATATTGCTTTACAAAAAGCAAAACGTTTGGTAGAATGCGGGCATGATGTAGTTATTCTTTTAGATTCACTTACACGTTTGGCACGTGCGCACAATACAGTAGCGCCTACTAGCGGTAAAATCCTTTCTGGTGGTGTAGAAGCTAATGCTTTACTTAAACCAAAACAATTCTTTGGTGCAGCTAGAAATATAGAAAATGGCGGTTCGCTAACTATTTTAGCTACAGCTCTCATTGATACAGGTTCTCGTATGGATGATGTTATTTTCGAAGAATTTAAAGGTACAGGCAATATGGAATTACAGTTGGATAGAAAAGTGGCTAATCGTCGTATTTTCCCTGCTGTAGACCTCAATAAATCTAGCACTCGTAGAGATGACTTATTATTATCGCCTGATGTACTCAATAGAATGTGGGTATTGCGCAAATATCTTGCCGATATGAATACGGATGAAGCTATGGATAATCTATTGAAGAAAATGCAAGGCACAAAATCAAATGAAGAATTTTTAAATTCTATGAATGGCTAATAATTATAATTATATTATATTTACGGCATTCACACATTTTATTTTAAAAACTTCTTATTATGCGTAAACTCATTCAATTGTGTTTAGTGCTTTTCTGCTTAGCAGCATTGCCTTTACAACAGATTTCTGCTGCTGTTAGTTATAATGTAGTACCAACAACAACTACTACTTCTGAAGCAGCAAGCAACAATCAAGTAAGTATCAACAAAACAGCTTTACAACAAAACAAAAAAGCAGTAAAAAAACAGCTTAAAGAAGCAAAAAGAGATGTTAAAGCTGGTGCTGATAGAACATTATGTGCTATTATTGCTATTTTCATTCCTTTCTTAGGCGTTGGTCTTTACATGGGTATTACTACTGAGTTTTGGATTTCTTTAATTCTAACGCTTTTATTCTTCATTCCTGGTTTAATCTATGCACTTTGGGTTATCTTAAGATAAGAAGATAATATTTATTTTGGGAAAGGGAGTATGGCATTTGTTTATATTTTTTTCCTAAAAAAACGAAAACACTATAGGTCTTTTATAGACTTATAGTGTTTTTTTATGCTCAAAAGTTTAGAGATAGAATGCTTTATTTTCAGACATTAAAAATAAATGGAAAAGTAAAATATATTATAAGCATATAGTAATTCAATGATTTAGTAGAATAAGATTGTAACATCTTTTTTGAGGTATCGTTATATAGAACATACAATTTTCAATATAAATGAAGCTATGAAAATTTTATTGGTAGTACAAATATTAATCTATACTATTTCATTTCGACGCATTTTATAACTCAAATAGTATTAATATTTGCACTGTCTAATCCCCTCACTACATTTTACTATCACAATTGAATTTCATTTCTTATGCGTAAATTCGTTCAACTTTGCTTAATGTTATTTTGCTTGGCGGCTATGCCTATGCAACAGATTTCAGCAGCATTTTTACCAGTGCAGCCTGTAGAAAATATAGTTCCAAGTTCTAAAGTTGATGCTCAAGCTATGCGTCAATATGTAAAAGAGAACAAAAAAGAATTTAAAAAACAAATGAAAGATGCCAAAAAAGGCATTAAAGACACCAAAGCAGGTACTAACCAAGTTTTGTGTGCTATTATAGCATTTTTCATTCCTTTCTTAGGTGTAGGCTTATGGACAGGTATTACTAAAGAATTCTGGATTTCTTTATTATTAACACTTTTATTCTGGTTACCTGGTGTAATTTATGCATTCTATGTAATCTTATTCAGAGGTTAATATTTAGCCCAAAATAAAAAACATCTACCCTGTTTTTATAAAAAAAAGGAAGTATATCCCGTAAGATATACTTCCTTTTTTGTGCGTGAGGGATAGCAGTGAAAGCCCAAAGGGCTGCAACGGATAGCCCGACGCTGCTTTAGCAGCGGCACGCCCTAAATTTCTTTCAATTCGAAAGCACCTATATGCACTTCTTTACTGAAAGGATTTTGAACATAAGCTTGCAAAGCAAATACATTAGCATGAAAAGCCAAATCTTGGAAAGGAATTTCATGAATATCAAAAAGTCTGGATTCTAAAGTTTCTATAGTTTCGCCAACAGCGTTGGAAGTCAATTCTGCCTTAAAAATCATATAAACTTGATTAACAGGCAAAACAGAATATACTGTATGCAAATGCTGAATTTCAGCCTGTACACCAGCTTCTTCCAATACTTCACGAGCAGCACCCAATTGTACAGTTTCATGATTTTCCATAAAACCAGCTGGCAAATTCCAATAGCCTTTTCGTGGTTCTATAGCACGACGGCAAAGTAAAACCTTATTCTTGTAAGTAGCAATGCAGCCTACAATAATTTTAGGATTTTCATAGAAAATGCTTTGACATTGCGCGCAAACCGTGCGCAACATATTATCCATAGGAGGAATAATTTTTTGCAGTTTATCGCTGCCACAATTGCTACAGAAATTCATAATCCAACACTTTTGATGAAAAAATTATAATTGAGCTTGTACTAAAGCTATGATTTCTAGTTCTTTGTGCAAAACACTATGCAAAATTTCATTGGCTTGTTGTTTTACAGCCTCTACAAATTTTATATCTTTTAAGCTGCCTAAATTAATACAAACATTAAAATAAGCACCATAAACTGCACTACGCGCACACATAGCACCAACACCAGCATCTGTTATAGAATTAGGATTACCTATTTTTACCATAGCCTCTGCTAATGGCATAATTTGTGCAGCCAAACGCATAGTTTCTAAAGGCACTTGCACCGCCAATTTAGTTGCAGCTTGAATAGCAGCTGTACGTGCTTTCTTTTCTATATCATTAGATTTTGGCAAAGCAAAAGCCGCCATAACTTCATTGAAAGCTGCTGTATCTTCATCTACTAAACGAAGTAAATGTTTTTTCAAAGCTTGTCCTTGCTCTGCATAAGCAGAAAACTCTGCCCAACGTGCATCCCAACCGCGTTTATGCGCAGAAAGATTGGCAACCATAGTAGATAAAGCCGCCCCCAAACTGCCTAAATAAGCAGCAATAGAACCTCCGCCTGGTGCAGGAGCTTCAGAAGCGGTTAAATCTGCAAAAGCAGATAAAGACATATCTACTAAAGTTGTTTTTTGTGCTTCCTTAAGCTGATATTCTATGATTTTTTTGTTTGGGTCGAATGGTGTAAGCTCATCTAAACCCATAGTTTTAACTGCAATTTTAATTAAATCTGCTTCAGACACACCACTAGAAAGTTGTTGTTGCTCTAGGAAGTATTTGCCTGCATCTGTCAAAACTTTGAGCGGAACCATACCTACAATTTCAGAACCAGTTACACGCATACCACGATTGCTAGCCGATTGGCAACAAGCTTCAAAAGCTTTATGTAAAGGTGTATCATTGATATTGGTTAAATTCATAGATACTTGCGCTATACCGTATTCTTCAATAAACCAACCAATAGCTTTTACTGATTTACACATACCTTCTTGGCGCACAGGTTCGCCATTTTCATCAGTAATAATTTCGCCTGTAATAGGATCTCCTTTACGTAGAATACGACCATTTTCACGTACATCGAAAGCTACAGAATTGGCTCTACGTACAGAAGTAGTATTCAAATTAGCATTATAAGCTACTAAAAAATCACGAGCACCAATAGCCGTAACACCAGCTTTAGCATTTAAAGCTTTAGGACCAAAATCAGGAGTAAATTCTGCTGTTTGGAATTTAGCCGCCATACCTTCATATTCTCCTGCACGAATAGTAGCTAGGTTTTTAAATTGAGGACGTGTAGCAGAATATTCATATAAGAAAACAGGAATATTCAATTCTTCGCCAACTCTTTTGCCCAATTGCGCTGCATAAGCAGCACATTCTTCCATAGTAACGCCACTAATAGGAATAAAAGGACATACATCTGTAGCCCCCATACGAGGATGTTCTCCAGTATGATTACGCATATCAATTACTTCAGCTGCTTTCTTTATAGCTTGAAATGCAGCTTCAATTACTAATTCTGGGCTACCTACAAAAGTTACTACTGTTCTATTAGTTGCTTTACCAGGGTCTACATCTAAAAGCTTAACACCTTCAACTGCTTCAATACTTTGAGTAATTTGGTTAATTACTTCCATGTTGCGTCCTTCACTAAAATTAGGCACGCATTCAATAATTTTTTCTATCATGGTTTAAGAAAAAAAATTTGGCTAACAACTATTTATAAAAAATAAGGCACAAAAAAATACAGGTTATAGTCTCCTCAGAAAGTATGACTATAACCTACATCTTATCTATTATAGAGGATTCCCAAAGTATAATTTAAATAAAATCTCCATTAGTCTAGACGAATCAATTTCAAACGCAATTTAGAAATACCTTCAATTTGAGGTAATCTAGAAAATTGTTTGAAAGTAAGTCCATGTTTTCCTAAGGCAATAAATTTAGTATTGGTCATAAAAGCCAAAGGTGTAATACATTTTTGCCCACTACATTTTCCAATCCAATTGCCTAAATCATCTGCCAAATCAATAGAAACAGGCATAACTCTTTGAGGAGTAGCATCAGGAAATGTAACAGTAACTTCTGTATAAATATTTTGAAAAGGGAATTCGGTGTCGTGTTCCACTTCCAAAACAATATCATAAGTACTTACTGTATCTTGAATATCAAATTCAAAACTGATGATTTGATTATCCCAAACCTTATTGTCTATAGTACGAGTTTCTTCAACCAAAACATTAGAATTGCATGCAGTGAATAAGCACAAAGTAGCGAAAACAGTGCAAAGCTTACTGTTTAGGCGGTTGATTATTCTTTTCATTAGGCTTGTTTTGATTAGGTTTTCCTTTTTTATTATTATGGAAACGAGATTTATGCTGCTTTGAATTAGGATTTTGTACTGTTGGTCCTTGCTGTACTGGTGGATTATTTTGTACAGAGACATTGTTTTGTACAGGCGGATTTACAGGAGCAGGATTGCCTTGTGGCTTTTTATTCTGCGCATTAGGATTAGGCTTTTTAGGTGCATGAGGTGGTTTATTGTTACGCTCTGGATTTTGTTTTGGAGCATTATTTCTTTCCACCTTTTCTTGTCCCTGTGCTACTTTTTCAACAATGCCATCTGCATTTTGCGGCTGTTTGTTGCGCTCTTGTTGTTGCTTTTGCGGATTGGGTCCTTTAGGTTTTTGCGAATTATTTTGTGGCTTAGCATTACTATTTTGTTTTTGTTCTTTAGTAGGATTGTTGGCTACCACAGGCTTTTCAGAAATAGCAGGTTTAAAATCATTATTCGCATTATTTTTAGGATTATGCCCTCTTTCCTCGTTAGGATTTTCGCCTTTACCTGGTTTGCGTTTTTTATTTTTTCTACGCTTATTAGATTTTTCTTGAATATCTGGTAATTCTAAAGGTTCATCTTCATCAATACCACTTTCATTTTTATCTAATTTTCTATGTAAGCGAGAAACACGTTGTTGTTTATTCGCTGCATTAGGATCTGAAGCTATAGGCACTTGCATTTCGCCAGCTTCATTCGGTTGTAAAGCGGCTAAATCTTGTGGTTTAATGCCTTGTGCATTCCATTCTGCAAATTGACGCACTTGGTCTGTAGTTAAAGCTTGAATATCAGCTACGCCATAAGGTTGTTGATAACCATAATACATTAAGCGTTTAAAAATATCTGTCTTAATTAGAATTACAGTACCGCGTTGTGTTTCGAGTTTATCCACATTTTTAGGAAAATCTCTTAAAGCATCAAGATAAGATTTTAATTCATAATTTAAACAACATTTTAAACGACCACATTGTCCTGAAAGCTTAGATTGGTTAATGGCTAAGTTTTGATATCTTGCTGCTACAGTTGAAACCGATTTGAAATCACTCAACCAAGTAGAACAACATAACTCTCTACCACAAGCACCAATACCGCCAATACGAGCAGATTCTTGACGTGCGCCAATTTGACGCATTTCAATCTTTACTTTAAATTCTTTAGCATAAATGCGAATTAATTCACGGAAATCGATACGACCATCGGCTGTATAATAAAAAGTCACTTTGCGTTTATCGCCTTGAAATTCTACATCACCCACTTTCATATCTAAATTGAGCGAACGAGCAATAGCACGTGCTTTTACTAAAGTATCTTTCTCTAAAGCTCTTGCTTCAGATAAACGCTCTACATCTCTTTCATTAGCCAGACGCAATACATTGGGTAAAATAGCATTATCACGAACACGTTTCTTTTTCATTTGCATGCGTACTAATTCGCCTACTAAAGAAACACGACCAATATCATAACTACCTGCTGCACTTTCTACAACAACATAATCGCCAGTATTTACATATAGATAATGTGGTTTTCTAAAAAACTCTTTACGAGCATTTTGTTTGAAACCCACTTCTATAATATCGACATTAGCTTGCTCAGGCAAATCTATATGCGAAAGCCAGTCGAAGGTATTCAATTTATTGCAACTGCCAGAAGAACAATGTCCTTTATCGCCGCAGCCAGAAGGCGCACTAGCGGTACCGCAGCTGCCACAATTTTCACAACTCATATATATATAGGAAGATGAATTTTTCTAAAAAAAGAACTTAAATGCAAAACTCCCTTTTCAAAAAAAAAAATAAAAAAAGGAAGTATATATGCCTTTTCTAATAATAATGCTTAGTTCAAGATATAGCCAAGGCTATAGACTTCTAAATAAAAAGTCTCTTAATAATCTATCAATGCTATTATCAATTATTGGGCATTTTCAATATTAAAAGGATTTACAGCTTTAACAGCTTTAATTTCAGGTACTTGCGCTTTTACAGTATATTCTATACCAGCGCGTAAAGTCATACCATTCATAGAACAAGTTTCGCACATTCCAATCCATCGAATTTGCAAAATCATATCTTCAGTAATGCCTACTACTTCAATATCTCCGCCATCTGATTTGAGATGCGGGCGAATAGTATCTAAAGCAGTATTAATGCGTTGCCAAAGGTTATCCTTGTCTATATCTTCTGTCATCATTATATTAATTATCGTTGAATTTTATATTTTTTGAATAGGCTTTAGTAGGAAAAAATAGAAATAGGCACACAATAAAGTGATTTTATATTATTTTTTCTTATTCAGTATATTAGATTTTAACCAATCTGCCATATCCGCCATTACCTCTTGAGAAAAACTTTCTTTTAGTGTACCATATTCTTGAATAGTACAAGTATGGCAAGTTTGAAAAAGGTGGTTTAGTTTAGAGTATAATTGCACACTAAAATTATCATTACCAGCCATTTCTAAATATGTTTGAATAGCATTTAAATTAGGCTCTGCTAAAACTTGTATATCTTTTTCTCCTTGCAAAACATAAGTAGGACAAGTGATTTTTTTGAGATAAGTGCTAGGGTCAATTTTAATAAAATAGCGGAACCAAGGTATTTCAATCATATTTTGAATTGTCATTTCAAAAGTATGGAGATTGAGCATTTGTGTTTTGGTTTTGGTATCTAAGCTAAGGGCTTCGAATTGAGGTGCTAATGCTTGTGCAAAATCTTTTGCAGTTTTTTGATCTTTAGTATCTAAGGCAATAGCAGTATAAAGATTAGACATTAAATCGGTAAAAGCTTTTAGTTGTTGAGGTTCTAAAATAGATTTAGAGACTTCTTGTACTTGATCGCTTAAAATTTGAGTAGACTTAACACCTGGTGCAGCTAATAAAATCATAAAAGCAATAGATTTATCTTTACTGGCTACCATAGGAGCAATAATACCACCTTCACTATGTCCAATTAAGCCAATATTTTTTTTATCTATGCGTGGATGCTTTTTTAGAAAAGCAACTGCTGAAGCAATATCTGTAGCAAAATCGGCTGTAGTGGCTTTAGTTTGACTACCAGTAGAGGCTCCTACCCCTCTCTCATCCATACGCAAAACAGCTATACCATTTCTAGTGAGAAAATCTGCAATAAATAAAAAGGGTTTATGTCCTAAAATTTCACTATTTCTATCTTGTGCTCCAGAACCAGCGATAAGAATAGCAACAGGAAATTTGCCTTTCGTATTTGGATAAGTTAAAGTACCTGCTAAAGTAATTTTGTCTTTTTTATTGCTAACTTTTACTTCTTCTTCTATATAAGGGAAAGGGGGCTGTGGCAAAGTTTGTTCAATAAGCTCCTTTTTATCCTCTAATAAGTTAGAGGCATTTGCTCTTTCAAAATTTAGTTGAAAATCTTGTCCTTGATGCCAAATTCCTTCTATACCTGTATTAGTATAAGTGCCTGTAAATTTGCCACCAATAGCATTAATAACAAAATATAATTTATTATCATGAATATGTACTGTATCCATAGCTATATCGAAAGCACCTTGAGCAGGGCTATCCATTTGCCCTTTCCAATCATTTCCTTTATGTTGTAAATGGATTACTATAGGTAATTCATAGCCTTGTATAGCAATTCCACCTCTCCAACTCCCTTGCCAATCTTCTATATTTTGAGCACTAAGGCTAGAGAAAGTGTAAAATAATAAAAGAAATAATAAATTTATAAGCTTCATATATATTTGGTAAGGATATTAATTTGATAGAACACAAAAATACAATAAAAACACAAGAAAAACTACTTTTATAAGGAGTAAGTTTTGAGTAGCAGTGATATACTACCTTTCAAATTAGACTTTAGAAAATAAAAAAGCTAAGGTGCAAATACATGTACCTTAGCTTTTTTTATGAAAAAGAAAAATTCTTATCGAATCAATGTAAATTGTCCTTTTTTAATTTGTACACCATTATCTTGTGGCATTTGGTATTCTATTACATACATGTATACATCACGTGGTTGTGGTTCATTATTATAAGTGCCGTCCCAAGTAGGTTCTACAGCAGACTCATATATAGTTTGTCCCCAACGATTGAATACTCTAAAGCTTTTAAGATAATTAGTATTAAAATTAACTGGTCTGAATACATCATTTTCGCCATCATTGTTAGGCGAGAAAGCAGTTGGTAATTCAAAATCTCCAGCTTGTACTAGAATTTTTAATGTATCATGTAAAACACAATTGCCATATTGAGAAGTCAAAGCAAAATAATATTCACCTGGCTCTTGTATCTCTATATTTACATTAGATTGATTTGGATTATTAGGAGTATGATTATGTCCTATTGGTGTCCAAATATAAGACCATAAAGTATCTAAAGTAGGATCAGAAAGCTCCGCTGCAAAATTTACTAAAGTGGCAGGAGAAACTTCAATATTTTTCACACCACTTTGTCCAATATAAGCATTTAAGTTTGGCATTGATAATGGATTAATAATACTACTACCAATAGTTTGGCAACCTAAAGCATCTGTAATAGTTACTATATAAGTTCCTGCTTGTAAATCTACATTAGATGCAGTATTGATTGCATTAGACCAAACATAAGTATAATCACCCCAGCCACCATTTGCCATAGCTAATAATTCACCTCGCTCATATATACAATCTATATCTTGTATTATATTGATACCAACTTGTAAAGCATCTGATGGCTCATGAATAGTAAATGAAATTACTTCTTCGCAAACATTATTACCACTTACTAAAGTAGCCGTTGCAGTATATGTTCCAGCAGCTAAACTATTTATATTTAAACCTGTAGCACCTGTAGACCATGTTACTGTAGCATCTGAAGGCAATACATCTATTGTAGCACTACCTGTATTAGCTGCAAAACATATACTATCTACTAAACTAACTAGAGAAGCAGTAATACCTGATTCAACTAAATTTTGACTAAGGGTTTGAACACAATCATTACCATCTGTAACTGTAAGTGTATAAGTACCAGCTGCAAGATTTTCTATATGCGCAACAGTTGCACCTGTAGACCAAGCATAAGTATATGGCGTTTGTCCACCAAAGGCAGTAACCGATAATAAACCATCTTGCATATTACAGCTCAGTTGTTTCATACTATCTAAAGTTACCATGAATGGTGTAGGTTCTGTAATTGTAAATGTTTCTGTATAATGACAATTGCCATTACTTACTGTAACGGTATAAGTACCAGCAGTTATATTCTCCAAATTTTGACTAGTAGCACCTGTAGACCAAGAGAAATTATTTCCAACACCTGAAATATAATCAATGTGACCAGTAGCATTACCATTACACAAAACATTTGTTTGTTCATATATAGCACTTACATCATTGACCTGAAAAACTAAAGTATCTGCTTGCGGTGTACAATATCCAAATTGATAATTATTGATATAATTAAATGAACCTATTGTACTACTTGTAAAACTAATATTATTATTATCTATAACATTAATACCATTAGAAAGAGGAGACCAAGTAAAATTAAGATTAGGGTCAAAACGTACAGCACTATTACTAGCTGTCCAATAACTAAAGTTACGTCCTAAATAGCCTACACCTACGCCTGTCGAATGCTGCAAACCTTGTGTTTGATTATTATAAATAGCAGGCATAGTATTCTGTGTAATATGCATTTCTACTATATTAGTAGTTTCATATAAAAGAATTTGTCCTGTGAGATTACCTGTTGAATTTTGACCAAATGGCGTTAAATTATTAAAACATACTTGGAAAATTCGATTCGGTGCTACACCTACTGTTTGATAAGTAATAGAAGCATTAGTTGTCGTTACAACCCAATCTGAATAATTTAAAGCTATCATATTTCTTACATTGGTACTAGGAATAGGACCTATAGAAGTAAATGCATCATTATAAGGACCAGCTCCTAGTTGTATATTACCATTAGTAGAAATACCTACTTGTGTAAAATCTTGACCAAAGAATTTAAACGTAAAAGGTAAATTTATAGGAGATGTAACCATATCATCGCCTGTTACTACTGTTGCACCAGATGGACAAGTTAAAGGTGCATAAGTAATATTACTTACATTATAACCATTATTAGGAATATTAGCAGTAAGTACTATATTAGTTGTATCACCTACACAAATTTCTAAATCGCCAGCATAATCGACGGTAGGACAAGTACATAAACCATTATAAGAAAGTAAAAAGTCTATACCTTGAGCATGAGTGGATTCATTAGTTCTCAATTGTAATGTAAGAGATTCGCCCATACCACCTGTGAAATTTAGTAGCCCCGTACCGGTAAAATTACTTAACAATGTACCTGTAGTACCTATGCCACTATAAATTGATATAGTATCGCCTGCACCCAAATAATAGTTACCATAAATATTAATAAAAGCACCATTGCTACTATGCATTTGCGCTATAGAATTATTATTTGCAGTATAATTATTTGCTACACCACCAAAATCCGTAATAATAGCATTAGTACCACAAGCAAAATCTATACTACCATTTTCCGGAAGCGTAGTTATTGGCGCGCAGTTGCCCGTAAATGAAATATTAAAATTAAAACCACTATATTGCACAGAGCCATCTGTTACTAATTGTATAGTAATACTTTGCCCAGGTGCTGCCGTATAAGTCAAATTACCTGTACCTGCAGTATTACTATGATATAACATAGTACCATTTGTACCTATACCATCATAAATTATTAAAAAATCATAAGGATAACCTTCTACAGAGAAATTACCTGTAAATGTAATTTGCGCATCACCTGTAGCACGAATAATTGTATAACCATTACTATTGGTTAAATAATTACTTGAACAACCACCAGAATCACACAATCTAGTATCATTACCACATTCAATTACATTAAAGCCTGTCCTAGGCGTAAGCACTTGTGCCCATAAAGATGTTCCTAAAAAGAAACTGAGCAATAACATCGATATATAGAATAAAAATGGTTTCATAGCCAAATATTTAAAATAAAAAATAGAGGGATTTAATCAACTAATTCGTAGCGTTCAGGGTGTTTTAAAATAAAGGCTTGTTTATCAGCCGGAATTTGGTCAAATTCAGCTTTAGTTACTTTTGCAGGAGGAGTAGCTAAAGGCGTAAATTGAACTTTTGATTCTTTTTGGGGAAGGGAGTTCGGTTTTTGTGTCTCTTTTTTGGGAGCCTCTTTTTGTACTGATGAAGGCATCAAAGGTTGCTCATTAGTTTGTGCCCACAAGGCTGAAAAGCCTAATGCAAAGAAAATGATAAAGGCAAGTCTTTTCATATTTAAAATGTTTACAATTAATTAATATTTCAATATAACGAATATTTTTTAAATATATAGATTTAAAATATAAAATAAAATAATGATATTTTTAAAAATATAAAAATGAGTACTAAAAACACTATAAAAACCGCTTTTACACATAAAAAAAGGCTTACTCTTATTAAAATTAAGAGTAAGCCTTTTTATTTTTATGCTCGATCATAAAATGATATTGCTCTTTATATCCCTATTTAGAGCAGAATAAATATTATATAAAATAATGATATAAATAATCAATTATTGTAATATTAAAAGTTTATAGGAGTAGAATAAAATGCACTATAGATATATAGGATTTGACTAGGAATACTTTAAATTAAACTAGTCTAAATAATAATTAATGATTGCAAATATAATAGACTCAGATTTATTTTTACAAGATGCTTTACATTCTAAC
>X137_Gaur__coassemble_106_pt1 | contig 25382 bp, 13 predicted proteins | sample X137_Gaur__metabat2_high_PE_006 | metagenome-assembled genome bin X137_Gaur | reverse complement strand
ATATAATAGAACGTATGAAGTATAAAAAAGTCAGAGAAAAGTCTATTTTAAATTTTATTTAACAGTCAAATATAGCCATATCTATTTTTAAAAATAAATGAAAAAATAATGCCATACTCCCTTTCTCAAAAGAAATAAAAACACGCCTTGTCATCTATAAAAAAAATAAAATTTAAATTATCCTAATACTACTATTATTGCAAAGGAATGCGTATATTTAGCGGAATTTTAAATAAATTAAAAAAACTAAATTATGGCTCAAGAAAAACTCGAAAAACAGCAGTCCAGTCAGAGTGGCGGACATGTCAATTCCGAGGGGCGTTCATCCAATAAACAAGCTGCTGCTGCGCCCAAACCAGCTGCTGCTCCTGCCTCAGGCGGTGGTGGCGGTGCGCAAGGTGCTGCGCCTGTACAAGGAGGTAGTGCTACGGCATTTGCTCCAAGTGGAGGTAGTGCAGGTTATGGTGTAACGGTAGCAAAAACAGCGCCGCCAGTATCTGCTGGTGCTACAGGTAATAATGCCGGAAATAATGGCAGTAGTAGTGCAGGTAAGGGTGGTTCTCCAATTAGCTTGGGTAGTGGTGGCGGTAATCCGCTTACTGTGTTTATGCCAGATTTGGCAGAATTGGAAAATAAAGCAGCAAAAGTAGCGGCTTTCAAATTTATGGGTAAATCCACAGATTTGACATTCAACAAAGCACAGTATAATGAAGGTTCTGGCGTTGCTACTTTCAATAATATTAATATAGGCTCTGTAAGTGGTAATGGTTTTACCGTAAATGGCGTAAAGATTAATTCAATTTCTTTCAATGCCAATAGTAAAACTTTAATGAGCGTAAGTCTTAGCTCAGGTGCAATTTCTTCAAATGGCGGCTTTTTTAAAGCTGGTAGCATGACTGCAAAATTGGGTGGCGGACAAGGTGAATATGGTATTACTGTTGGTGGACCTAGTATATCCGTATTAGGACAAAATGCAAGTGCAAGTGGCGCACAATTGAAAATCGGTAGTGGTGGTCAATTGATGGGCGTAGAAATTGCAGGGGCACAATCTGGCGAACACAAAGCAGGGAAAATTACTATAGGACCTAGCGGCGCTTATGTAGAAAGTTTAGATACAAAGATTAATCTTTTTGGCGGCTCTAGAGGCGTGAAATTCTCTAGTTTAGGGGTAAGTAGTAGCGGTCAATGGAATGGTGCTGGACAATTGGAAAATATTGGTCAGGCTAGTCTCATGGGAGGTAAAGTACAAGCCACGAATATAGCAGGTCAAATAGGATTAGCAAATAATAAAATTACTGGTTCAGTTAATGCAGGTTTATCTATAGAGAATGGGTTGGTAAAAGCCGACCAAATGTCCGTAAGTATTAATGATAAATCTGTACAAGGTACAGTAACAGGCGTAACAGCCTCAATTTTAGGGCAAAACTTAAGTTTGCAAGGAGCTAGTGTAAGCTTGAATAATACAGGCGATATTACGAATCTTAGTGCAACTGGTATGGCTGGCAATAATTTTAGCGTACAAGGTTTTCAGGCTGCTCCAGGTAGTGTGAAACTTACAGGCGCTAGTGTAACGGTTCCTCCTGTATTGAGTAATGCTATAGAATTGAAAGTAGCAGAAATTGCAGCTAATGGCGGTTCTTGGTCAGCACAGGGTTCTATAGCGCCTAGCGGACCAGTAAGCTTTATGGAAAATAAATTAACTATACCTGACTTAAAAGCAGAATTAAATGTAGCAGGTAGTAGTCTGACAGGTTCATTGTCGGGGAATGTAGCTTATAATGACCCTGGTCGTATGATTACGGCAAATGGTTTAGGTACTATTAATATTAGTAATACACCTGATTTTCAATTGGCTAATGGCACTGTACAAGCAGAACTAGCAGGTATGAAATTTGCTGGTGAAGGTGTACAGATTTCTACAGCGCCTGTAGGACTTAGTATAGGTACAGGCACTATTGAAGCACCAATTTTTAATGGCGCAGTTGCTGCTCAAATCTCTAATGGTAGAGTAGATGGCTCAGGTTTTAATTTTGATAGTTTTACTATAGCTTCAGGTCAGCCTATAGATGTATCGCCAAACTTCCAAGTTGAGGGCTCTATGACTTTAGTGAAGAACGGTCAATCTTTTGAAGTTAAATTAGAAAATGGTAGTCTAGCTTTACAAGGCTTACCTGGTGGCGTAAGCGGCTCAGGTGGCGTAAATATGACTTATAGCCCAGGTGGTGGTTTCTCTGGTGAGATTATAGCACCACAAGTTTCGGGTAATTTTGGTCAAATTTCTTCTTCAGAGACTATTTCTTTTTCAGATAGTGGATTCTCTATTGCCTCAGGTACAGCTCAATTGAATGCCCCAACAGGACAAATGATAGCAGAGGTAACAAATGTTACTTATGCTGCAGGTAATATTACAATTGGCGCTTTATCCACAAAATTGCCTCCAATCCTCAATACAGAAGTAAATATTGATGCTACTAATGTAAGTATAGGAGAAGGTGGCTTAAATGCTACTATCAATGCTACAGTATCTGACCAAACAATAGCTTTGGGTGGAGGGGTATTAAATGCAACAAATCTTCAAGTCAATGCTACTTTGGAAAATGGTCAATATAATGTAGATCTTACAGGTAATGTTGATATAGCAAATCTCGCTGGCTTTGATGCAGAAGGCGAAGTGAAGATTAATGTAGAAAATGGCACACCAAATGTTACTATTACCAATGGTACTGTAGTAGGTGAAACTTCTGTAGTGAAATTGGATGGTACAGGTTTATCTTATGATAGCGCTACACAAGTTGTAGGTATAGAAAGTGTGAATGTAGAAATACCTCATTTCCAAGGTGGGGAAGTAAGTGGTACAGGTACAGGTATTACCATTAGTGCTACAGGCTTCGAAGGTACTGTAGATGTAATAGGTAGTAATGTACAAGTAGTTCCTGGTTTAGAAATTACTAATTTTGAAGGTAACTATACAAATACAGCAGGTGTAGAATCTTTACAAGCTAAAGGTGATGCTATTTTTATAGGTGCCGCAGAAATGGTAAATATCAAAAATGCAGAATATACCAATGATGCTGGTGTAGTGAATGTAAATGTAGAACAAGTAGATCTTAAAACACCTTTCTTACATGGTCTTATAGATGGCATTCAGTATGATCATGCAGCAAATACATTTAGTGCAGCAGAAGCTACTTTAAATACACAAGGTTTGGAGGCTTTAGGCGGACCTATTGCTAAAGTAACAGGTTTGCAAGTTTCTCCAACTGGTGTACAAGTAAGTAATTTAGAAGCTGGCTTGAAAGTAGGCGAGAATATAGTAACATTGACAGGTGATAGTTTAAATGTACCTTATTCGGGTATGCCAACAGGAAATCTTAAAGTAACAGCTACAGATCCTATTTTAATTGCTAATGGTGTAATTATGGTAGGTCAAGCAGAAGGAGATGCTACATTAACAGGCTCAGGCATAGACTTTACTATGAAAGGTTTAGTTACTGCGGGACTTCCTCTAGGTGGTATGCAAGCATCAGGTGAAGTAGAAGTAAATTATAGCTCCGCTACACAAGCCTTCTCTGGTCAGGTGGCTAACCCTGTATTTACTTCTGATATGGTAGAAGTGACATCTACGGAAACAGCTACATTTGATCAAACAGGTTTTCAATTAGGTTCGGCAGAAGCAACTATAGTGACCAATTCTGCTAGTTTACAAGGTACAATGACTAATATTAGTGCTGATGCATCAGGATTAAAAATAGGTACTTTTGAAGCACAATCTATACAAGTATTGGATGCTCAAGCTAATTTAACACTTACGGATATTACTATTGGTAGTGGTGGGTTGAGCGTAGGTAGTGCTTCTACACAATTAATGCCAAATAAAATTAGCATAGTGCCTAATTTTATTGAAGCAACCAGTGTAACAGCAACAGCTACTTTTGCTAATAATAATGTAGATTTTAGTTTAGAAGGGACATTATTAGCAACTAATCAACAAAACTTAATTGCTGAAGGTAATGTAAAAATTACTATAGAAAATGAACAGCCAAATGTAGATATTACAAATGGTACATTAATTGGCAATTCTGAAAATGTAGATCTTTTAGCTACAGATTTAACTTTTACCAGTACAACCAATACGTTTACAGCGGGTAATGTAGATCTTAAATATACAGGTTTCAAGAGTGGTGAAGCTATAGGTAATGCTACAGGGGTTACTATTAATGAAAATGGTTTTGAAGGTACAGTAACGCTCACTGGTAATGAAATTGAAGTTGTCACTGGGGTAAAAGTAGCAAATTTACAAGGGGAGTATACTAGCCAAGCAGGTAGTCATCAAATTAAAGCTACAGGTAGTGCATCAGTTGGTCCTAATGAAGAATTAAAAATTAATACTGTTGATTATGAATATAATAATGGTGTCAATAATATAAGTGCTAAAGATATTACTTTAGATACAGCGCATTTTAGTGGTTCTGCTACAGATGCAGCATTCGATCAAGCGGCTTCTACCTTCTCTATTGCTACAGCAACAGTAGACACTAAGGGCATGGAAACTTTAGGTAGTCCGCAAGCAACAATAGAAGGCTTAGAGGTAACAGATTCAGGTATTATGATTAATTCTCTTACATCGGATATTACGCTTGCTAGTTTAGGTAGTGGTTTATCTTTGAAAGGGAGTAATTTACAATATCCATATGGTGGCGCACCATCAGGTATGGCAGAAATTACCACTACAGCGCCAATTTCGGTTGCTAATGGTGGTTTAGTAATGGAACAAATAAAAGGTGCTGGAGATTTATCAGATGCTGGATGGACCATTGAATTATTTGGTGGTTTGAAAGCAGCTACAGCAGGTGGTGGTCTTGATGTAAGAGCACAAGGCGCTTTAACTTATTCTTCAACAGAAGGATTCTCTGGTGAAATTCAACAAGCTTTTATTAGTACAGATTTTGTATTAATCGAATCTACAGGTACAACAACATTTGATGATAAATCATTTGAAATGCCTGGTGCAACAGCAGTTGTGACATCTGCTGGACAAGAATTAGCAAATGGAGAAGTAACAGATGTACAATTTGGTGCAGAAGGACTTTCTGTTGGTGAAGTGAAAGCTACTATGCCTGATTTATTAGGTGCAGAAGTAGAAGTTTCAGCTAAGCAATTGACAGCAGGTGCAGGTGGCTTAAATGTAGCAGCTGTAGATGCAAGCTTTAGTACAGATAGCATAGATTTAGTACCAGGATATTTGAAAGCTAATAATTTGCAGGGTGATGGCTCTTTTGTAAATAATGATTTGAGCTTAAAAATATCTGCTGGATTAGATCTTTCTGGTATAGAAGGGGCTACAGCTAGCGGTACAGTTGAAGTATTATTGGAAAATGGTAAACCAACAGTTAATATTCTTGATGGTCAAGCTAGTGTAACACAGTTAGGCGCAACTATAGAGGCTACAGGTTTAGACTATAGTACAGATACACAAGAAGTTACTATACAACAAGCCGAACTTAAAGTGCCTGAATTTAAAGGCGGTGAAGTAACAGGTAATGCTAAAGACATGAAGATTAATGCTTCAGGTTTTGAAGGGACTGTGGCTTTGACAGGTTCTAATATTGAAGTAGCTAAAAACGTAACAATCGATAGTTTAACAGGTGAGTTCAGTAATGTAGGTGGTACAAAATCTATTAAAGCAGAAGGTTCTTCTACTGTTACTGTAGGTAGTAATCAAATACAAATTCAGCGCGTAGGCTTCGAAAATGTAGAAGATGTGAAGAAAATTAGTGCAGAAGGCATTAAATTCTCTACTAATTATTTTGATGCTGAAATTGCAAATGCAGAATATGAAGAAAGCACAGGGACTTTCACTATGGCACAAGCTACGATTGCTACTAAAAATATGGATCAATTAGGTAATCCTACAGGAGAGGCTAATGATTTGAAAGTAAATGAAGCAGGAGTTGAGGTAGGTTCTTTGAAAGCTGGTTTGTCTTGGGAAGGTAAAGCAAATGCTATTCAATTGGAAGGTTCGAGTTTGAAGTTTCCATTTGGTGGTGGACCTTCAGGTACAGCTACTGTAACATCTACAGCACCAATTCAAATTGCTAAAGGTGCATTTGAATTGACTAGTGGTTCTGGTGAAGCTACTTTAAATAATGAAGGTTGGGCTTTCCAAATGACTGCTAATATGGGGATGAAAGTACCTAATGCAGAAGCTTCTGGAACAGTAGATCTTACTTATGATAAAGCTAATGGCGTTGATGTTAAAGTACAAAATGGTTCATTAGGTATTAATATGCCTTCTATGGGCTTGTCATTAGATGCTTCTAATATTAATTATGATCATCCTGCTGGTGTTCTTACTGTAGGTACAGCAACAGCAACTTTATCAAAATTAGCTGGAGGTATTTCTGGTACGGTTTCTAATCTTTCGGTTTCTGGTACTAATTTCAATTTTGATAGAATTGAAATGACTGTAGGCAGTGGCATAATAGAGGTTGTACCAGGGATTAAAGTAAAAGCTAATAAGCTAGGCTTAAGCAAAACGGGTAGTAGTGTAATCGTAGATATGGCCGGAGGGATTGATGCAGAACATAATGCACCAATGGTAAAAGCTTCTGGTAATGGTCAAGTGACTTATGATTTGGGTACACAACAATTGAAAGGTTCAGCCTCTGCTGTAAGTATTGAAACTGCTATTTTCAAAACAACAGTAGGTAATGTAACTTTCTCTAATACTGGTTTTAGTGTAGGACAAGCTGAATTAAATATTGGTGAAAATTTAGATCCAGCTTTATTTAAAAAATATATACCAGGTTTCCAGCCTTGGATGTTGGAAGTTGTAGCAGGTGTTAAATTTATAGGTAAAGATATTAGCTATAAAGCAGGTGAAGGTTTAAAAGTTGGTGCTTTCTATCCTGATATACCGCCAGTGCCATTCTCATTCTTAGGAGGAGCATTGAAAGGTACATTAGATATTAAGAATCAAAAAGGTAATGTAGCTGGTGAGAAGAAAATAGCTTTACCAAATATTAAGAGTCCTGAAATTAAAGTACCAATACCAGGGGTTCCGCTTCCTGTATTTGCTACAATTGGCGTAGGTGTATCAGGTAATGCAAGCATTGGTGCCAACATGGCTTTACAGAAAAAAGGCGATGTATGGGCATTTAATGGAGGCTTATCGGCTAGTGCACAAGCATCATTGGAAGTATTTGGTGGTTTATCTGTAGATTTTGGTATAGCTTCGGCTAGTGCTAAAGTCGGGGTAAGTGCTAATGTTAATGCTAAAGGTAGTGGTAACTTGGGCGGTGGCTTACGTTATAATCCTAAGCAAAAGAAAGTAGAATTGGTAGGTGCTATGAGCTTAAACTATAATTTACAAGCTGAATTGGTTGCTAAATTGAAATTGGCTTTAGAGGCACGTATAGGTTTCTTGAAAAAGGAATTACCAATAGATTTAGCTTCTTGGCAGTTGGGATCTATGCAACTTTCGGGTAGTTCTACAGCTTCAGATATGGGGCAATTATTGGGCAATTTGAAAAATAAAGCCAAAGTAATTGGACCAGGTGGAAAAGTAATTTATCAAAAATAATTTTACCATATAATAAAAGGGTATAACTATACAATTATAGTTATACCCTTTTTGTTTTTTGTGAGCGGGATAGTAGCGGACGTGCGCCTTTTAGGCGCACTGGAGCGAATAGCCCAATGCCAAGGCTAAAGCCTTGGCACTCACCATAATTATGTTTATTTATATTGTTCTTGGTCATTAGGGAAATCAACAGATTTAACATCTTTGATATAAGCTTCTGTTGCACCTTTTATGGCTTCAAATAATTCTAAATAACGACGTAAAAATCTAGGTTGGAAACCTTTAGTCATGCCCAACATATCTTGCGTAACAAGCACTTGACCATCTACACCATTGCCAGCGCCAATACCAATAACTGGAATTTGTAATTCTTTAGCAACGCGTTGAGCCAAAGGCGCAGGGATTTTTTCAAGGACTAAAGCGAAACAGCCTAAATCTTGTAAAAGTTTGGCATCTTCTATGAGTTTATTGGCTTCAGCTTCTTCTTTTGCACGCACAGTGTAAGTGCCGTATTTGAAAATAGATTGAGGCATAAGACCAAGGTGTCCCATTATAGGAATGCCAGCAGAGAGAATGCGTTTTACAGACTCTTCAATTTCTTGACCACCTTCTAATTTGAGTGCATGTGCACCAGATTCTTTCATAACACGAATAGCGGATTCTAGGGCTAAACGAGAATTGCCTTGATAAGTACCAAAAGGCAAATCCACTACTACTAAAGCACGGTCGACAGCACGCACAACAGATTGTGCATGATAAATCATATGGTCTAAAGTAATAGGTAAAGTGGTTTCGTAACCTGCCATTACGTTGGAAGCCGAATCGCCTACAAGCAGAACATCTATGCCCGCTTCGTCGAGAATGCGTGCCATAGAGAAATCATAAGCTGTAAGCATAGAGATTTTTTCGCCACGTTCTTTCATTGCAAGAAGCGTATGCGTAGTGACCTTTTTAGCAGGAGTTGCTTGATGTACAGACATTGTATGAAAATCGTAATTATTTTAAAGGGAAAATATTGTATAAAGTAAAAAAGGAATAAGCATTTATTTATACGGTAATAGTAAGCAAAAATAAAATAAAAATAAAATAAAAAAGAGGTTCAATAAACTTGAACCTCTTTTCTTAAAAATAAACCACAAGTATTGGGCTTAAATTACCAAATTATTGGTAGAATAATTTTTGCAAAACTTGCTATAGGGATAGCATTAATAGCTGTAACCTATTATTTATTTGCTGCGTATAATTCATTAACTTTTTCCCAATTGATAACATTGAAAAATGCGTTAATGTAATCTGCACGGCGATTTTGATAGTTAAGATAATATGCGTGTTCCCAAACATCAAGACCTAAAATAGGGAAACCATGGCAACCATTAGTTTCAACATCCATTAAAGGATTATCTTGGTTAGGTGTAGAACAAATTTCAACTTTGCCACCTTTATGAACGCAAAGCCAAGCCCAGCCAGAACCGAAACGAGTAGTAGCAGCAGCAGCAAATTTTTCTTTGAAAGCATCGAAAGAACCAAAAGCAGCATTGATAGCTTCAGCAACAGCACCTGTTGCAGTACCACCACCGTTAGGAGTTAAAAGCGTCCAGAATAAAGAGTGGTTATAGTGACCACCACCATTATTACGAACAGCAGGAGTAGCTTTAGAAACATTTTTCATAATGTCTTCAATGCTCTTGCCTTCTAACTCAGTACCAGCGATTGCTTTGTTAAGATTATCAACATATGCTTGATGGTGTTTTGTGTGATGGATTTCCATTGTACGAGCGTCCATATGCGGCTCTAATGCATTGTATGCATAAGGTAATTTTGGAAGTTCAAATGCCATGATATTATCAAATATTTTGAAATGAAGTAAAATGTGCTTGCGGTTTATTTATTCGACAAAAATAAGCAAAAAAAGCATTCCATAGCAAAATAAAATGGGCTAAAAAAAATAAGCAGATTATAATAGATAAAAATCTAGAAAAAATAACATTATGATTTAAATATTCGTATGTAAATTTTAGGCTAAAAACTCTAGAAAAACTCATTAGAAATTAATGGATTATAGGGGGTTATATTATTTATGAGAAAGGGAGTATGGCATAAAATAATTTACATATTTTATTTATTGTTTATTGATAATTATACTAGATTTGCACTCTAATTTAAATGTCTTAAAATGTTTTCTTCCATTTCAGCCTTGTTGAATTTATATAATATTTAAATGTTAAATATATATATTGTTGATATATAAAAAATTGCATTTGAATATTTAATGGCATATATTTATACACAAATCAACCAAAAGGCTAAATACATTTAATACTGCTATATACTTTCAAAATTTTCAAGTTTATAGCCTTATGTTATACTTATAAAATTAATTCTACTTCAATATGTTTTCTAAAATTACAAAAGCTTCTCTAGGTTTATGCTTTGCACTAGGAATGCTCTTTCCAGCATTACAAGCACAGACGGTAATTGTTCCGACTGATGACCAATTTATAAAAGAGAAAGACAAGGATGAGCATCAAAAATGGCGTAAAGGCGAAAGCCAATTCCCTGGTAAACCAAGAGATATGTGGCAATTAGGCTTAGGTGGAGGTAGTTTCTTAATCAGTGGTGATGTAAAACCACAATTTGGTTGGGGAACTAGTATTCACTTAAGAAAATCTCTTGGCTATATTCTTTCTTTAAAAGGGGAATATATGTTTGGGCAAGCTAGAGGTTTAAATTATCAAGGCTCAACTTTGGGCTCATTCCCTCCTATATACCCATTCCCAATTGCACCAGATGGTCAAAATGTGCAAACTCCTGGTTTATACAGTCCTAATGATGTATTCTATGCTAATTATAAAATGAAGCAATATCATGCAGCTTCTTTGCAATTAGTAATTAACTTGAATAATATTAGATTTCATAAGCCTGCTAACCGTTGGAGTTTTAATGCTATAGTAGGTATAGGGGCTAATACTTATCGTACTTATTATGATGCCTTAGATGGTAATGGCAATATTTATAACTTTAGCAATGTGGCTAATGGTTTGAGTGCAGCAGATTTAGGTGATAGAAATACAATTAGAGATAATATCAAAGGTATAGTGGACGGTGATTATGAAACAGCAGCAGTAATTAATAAAAATAACTTAATCACTTTTGGTAAAGATAATAAAAAATATTCACTGACAGCTTATGTTACAGCTGGTTTGAGTATTGAATATTTGATTACACCACGTATTTCTATTGCTTTAGAACATCAAGCACATTTTTCGGGTGATGATTATTTAGATGGTTATACTCGTAAAGAAGATGGTTCTTTGACTTCTAATAGTGATATTCCACATTATACTAGTTTACGTTTAGGTATTCATTTAGGTAGTAAATCAAAACGTATTCAACCACTTTGGTTTGTTAATCCAATTGCTAGTCCAATGCAAGAAATTGCAGATTTAAAGAAAAAATTGGATGATGATTGGTTTAAAGATGATGATAATGATGGTGTTCCTAATAAACTTGATCAAGAGAGAAATACAGAGCCAGGTGCTATTGTAAATACTAAAGGTCAAACTATTGATAGTGATAAAGATGGTATTCCTGATCATTTAGATGCTGAACCATTCTCTCCAACAGGTTATCCTGTAAATGAAAGTGGTATAGCTCAAGTTCCAAAACCTATTTATCCAGAAGATGTACGCATTGCTGATAATGGTAGTAAATTAATTATTGGTAATGAAGTATTTGAACCAGGTTGTAATCCTGCTTGTGCTGGTACAGCAGGTGGTGGTATGGGATCTTGGTATTTACCAATGATTCACTTCAATTTGGATAAGTATGCATTACGCCCTGATGCTTATACACAATTAAAGCATGTTGCAGATGTAATGAAAAAGAATCCTAATATGAAAATGGTAGTACATGGTCATACCGATTCTCGTGCAAGCAATGATTATAATGATATGTTGTCTTATAACCGTGCTATGTCAGCGATAGATTATTTGAACTCTCATTATGGTTTAGCTAGAGACCGTTTTGTAGTGCGTTATAATGGTAAACACAATACATTAATTGGTACAGCTAAAAATGAAGAAGAACACTTCATGAATCGTCGTGTAGAATTCTATGTATCTGATGGTACAGAAAAATCTCAAGAGCGTCCAGCTTTACCAAAAGGTACAAGTAATAGTAAATGGAAATACTAATCGTATAATACTCTTATAAAAAAGCACTTATAACTCTAGTAGGTTATAGGTGCTTTTCTTTTTATAGATTTATAGCATTTAAAATTTTATTATCTCCTTAAAACCTTATAAAATATAGTATCTTTGTTAGCATTTTATTTTAATATTATAAGATTATGGCAAAGAAAAATAAGAAGAAGAAAATTTATATTATTGGTGGCATTATTGCTATTGGTGCATTAGTTTTCTTTTCTACTCGAAATAATAATAAAGAAGTTTTTATTTCTGTAGTAACAGAACAACCTATAGCTAGAACATTAATTGAGACAGTAGATGCTACAGGAAAAGTATTTCCAGCTGTAGAAGTGGAAATTACATCCAATGTATCAGGTACATTAGTAGAACTTTTAGTAAAAGAAGGGGACTATGTACAAGCTGGACAATTATTGGCTAGAGTAGATCCTGAAGCTATTGCTTCTATGGTTGAAAGAGTTGAAGCTAGTACAAGTACTGCACGTGCACAATTGCAAAGTGTAAGAGCACAAAAAGAGCAATTAGAAGCACAATTCAAAACTACAGAGGCAAATTATAAGCGCAATGAGCAACTATTGAAAGAGGGCGTGATTTCTAAAGCTGAATTTGAAACGGCTTTGGCTAGTTATGAAACGGCTTTGGCAAATTTGAAAGCTGCTGAAGAAAATATTATTGCTGCTCAATTTAGCGTAAAAAGTGCTGAAGCTTCTGTAAAAGAGCAGAAAAAATCCCTTTCTCAAACAATGATTTATGCACCTATTGAAGGCATAGTTGCTAAATTGTATAAAAAGCGTGGTGAACAAGTAGTTGGTACAGCACAAATGGCAGGGACACCTATTTTAAATATTGCTAATTTGAATGCTGTAGAAGTACGTGTAGATGTTAATGAAAGAGACATTCTTTCAGTGTCGCTTAATGATACAGCTACTATTGAATTAGATGCTTATCCTAATAGAATTTTTGATGGATTAGTGACGCAAATCGCTAATACAGCAAGTAATGCTAGTACTTCTCTTACTAGTGACCAAGTGACTAATTTTGAAGTTAGAATGCGTATTTTACCTGAATCTTATGCTGATTTGCAAAAAGATGCACAAAAATCTCCATTCCGTTCGGGTATGTCTGCTACAACAAAAATTAGAACTAATACATTAAATAATGTACTTTCTATACCTGTAGGTGCTGTAGCTTTAAGACAAAAAATAGAAGCTATAGATAGTACACAACAAAACACTAGTACTAAAAATAATATGCAAGAATATGTTTTTGAAGTACAAGGTGACAGTATAGTAATGCTGCCTGTAAAAACAGGTGCACAAGATGATACTTATTTAGAAATAAAGGAAGGATTAACAAATACTAAAAATATAGTCGTTGAACCTTATGATGCCATTAGTAAAACTTTAAATAATGGAACTAAGGTCAAAGTCGTAACTTTAGATGAATTGTATAATAAACCTAAATAGTTTGTCGTTTTCTAACAAACTAAATTTATTTATGACTAGAAAATATTATTTGGGCATACTTTTATTGCCAATATTTTTCATCTTTTTTGCGCCTACTTTAGCGGCACAAACACCCTCAATTGAACAACCTTGTAGTCGTATTTTGTTGGGGATTCAATCCGACTCTTTAGAATGGACTGCTAATCCTTGTATAGATTTTATTGCTTATGAAATTTATAGAAGACCTAATTCACAAAGCAATTTTACACTTTTGCAAACTATTAATGACCCTAATACACAATTAGCATTAGTAAATAATACAGGAGAGGTTTATTGGGAGTATCAAATTAGAATGATTTGTGCGACTACAGTATATAATACTATTATTGTAGATAATCAAAGACCAGTTACACCTAATCTTACGCGCGTATATATTGCCAATAATAAACCTGTAGTAGAATGGGAGGATAGTCCTAGTAATGATGTAGTAGCTTATCAATTATATAAAGAAGTACCTTATGGCTCTGGCGATTTTTTCCCTTATCCTGCCATTGGTCAATTGCAAAGAGGTAATCAATTTGTAGATGTAGATGCTACGGATTTATTGGCGCGCTATGCTATAGTAGCAGAAAGTCCTTGCAATAAAAGTTTATTGGGAGAGGGAGGAATAGATAATACTACTGGTCCACATACTTCTATTGTTATTAGAGATATAGATATAGATACTTGTGCGCAAGCATTAACTATAAATTGGACGGCTTATGAAAATTGGAGAGAAGGCGTATTGCATTATGAAATTTGGGCAAAAGTTAATGGTGGCTTGTCACAAATATTAGCTACAACAAGCAATACTACATATGTATTATCGCCTTTAGATGATGATACAACTTTAGAGTTTTTTATTAAAGCTGTAGAAAAAAATGGTAATGGCAATAGTGCAAATTCTGATATACGTACTATTACCATGCGCACTAATCGTCCTGTAACTTTTGCGCATTTTACGAATATTACTTATACTACAAGTGGCGAATTACAAGTCAATTGGGCTTGGGATACTAATGCAGATATAGTTTTGGCTGAATTAGTGAAAAATAATGCCAATACTTTAATGATGACGAATAACCCTTTGCAAATTAATAATTCCTATACAGATAATAATATTAACAATACCGAACTCCCTTTTTATAAAATAAATACAAAAGATGAATGTGGTTATGAAAAAAATTCTGCTATAGCACAACCTATTCATTTGCAAGCACAAGGCTTAGAAGGTTATCAAAATAAAATTACTTTTACGCCATTAGTATTAGAAAATTTTGAGCTTTACGAATATCAATTGTATAAAGTTGTAGGCAATAATGCACAAAGAATTGCTATATTGCAGGATACATTCTTTATTGATGAAATTGACACAAGACAAAATAATCAATATGAAGTTTGTTATTATGTAGTTGCCAATGGGGCTTTGCGTCTGGAAAATCAACCTTCTGCTTATATTACTTCTCGTTCTAATACAGCTTGCGCTTTGCAAAATGCAGCTTTAATAATGCCTAATGCTTTTGCGCCTAATGGACAAAATAGAGAATTTAAACCAGCTATGGTTTTCGGACGTAGTATTGAAAATTATATCCTACAAATTTATAATAGATATGGCGGCTTAGTCTTTACCTCTAATAATGTTTTTGTAGGTTGGGACGGCAAACAAAATGGCGAAGAATTGCCTATGGGCGTGTATGTTTATACATTACAATATCAACAACCCGACGGTGAAACAATTAAAAGTCAAGGCACTGTAATGCTCTTGCGTTAATTTATACTAGTGCTTTTAAAAACTAATTATTTTAAATTTAAACACGTTATGCAACAAATTCCATTAGCCGATAAACATCGTGCGCTTAATGCCAAAATGGTTGAATTTGCAGGTTTTGAAATGCCTGTTTCTTACATAGGTATCGTTGAAGAACATCTTAAAGTACGCAATGGCGTAGGTATTTTTGATGTCTCTCATATGGGCGAATTTATTGTAAAAGGGACTAAGGCTTTAGATTTAATTCAATATATCACTACAAACGATGTATCTAAATTAGAAATTGGTCAAATTCAATATTCTTGTATGCCAAATGGCAAAGGTGGTATTGTAGACGATTTATTAGTATATCGCTTGGCTGAAGACAAATGTAGCGAAGGCGAACAAGCTTATATGTTGGTAGTAAATGCTTCAAATATTGAAAAAGATTGGGCTTGGATTCAACAACATAATACTTTTGGCGATGCAGCACAAATGGTAAATATTTCTAATCAAACAGCACTTTTAGCAGTGCAAGGTCCTAAAGCAGCAGAAATGTTGCAAAGTCTAACGACTATGGATTTGGCAAATATGAAATATTATACTTTTGAGAAAGGGAATTTTGCAGGTTGTGAAAATATTTTAGTCTCTGCTACTGGTTATACTGGTGCAGGTGGTTTTGAAATTTATGCAGATATTAGCCAAATAGAAAAAGTTTGGGACGAAATTTGGCGCGTAGGTGCTGAATACGATTTGCAAGCTGTAGGTTTAGGCGCACGCGATACTTTACGCTTAGAAATGGGCTTCTGTTTATATGGTAATGATATTGACGATACAACTTCACCTTTAGAAGCTGGCTTAGGCTGGATTACTAAAATGAAAAAAGGCGATTTTATTGATAAAGCTTATTATGAAGCGCAAAAAGCTAATGGCTTAGAGCGTAAATTAGTAGGTTTAGAAATTTTAGATAAACGCCCTGCTCGTCATGATTATGCCGTTACGAATGAAGCTGGCGAAGTAATTGGTAAAGTAACTTCAGGTACCAAATCTCCTAGCTTAGATAAAAATATTGCTATGGCTTATGTACAAACTGCTTATGCAGCTATAGGCACAAAAGTAATGATTGATGTACGTGGAAAAGGTATTCCTGCGCAAGTAGTGAAAACACCTTTTTTAGGTAATTTATAAGCTTTATAAAACATAAAAAAACTACCTTTTTCTATTCGGAGAAAGGTAGTTTTTCTTTTATATAAAATTTCGAATAAGTGTGATTAAAAGGTCTATTTCTACATAACTATTATAAGCATGCAAGCAAATGCGCAAACCTTCTTTTCCTGCATTGACAGTAGGCGCTAAAATAGGACGTATATCTATATTATTTTGTAATAAATGTGCAGAAAGTGCTTTCGCTTTTTGATTATTGCCTATAGCGATAAATTGAATAGGAGAGTCATTTATTTGCAATGAATAAGGCAAAGTTTGAGCTTGCATTTTGAAATAATTTACATTAGAAAAGAGCTTATCTTTAACCAATGCAAAACTCCCTTTCTCCAAAAAAAAATACCCTTGTTGAATGCTTACTAAAGTATGAATATCTAAAGCCGTTGTATAAATTAATGAGCGGGCATAATTGAGACAATAATTTTTAATCAATGTACTACAAAGTAACGCTGCACCATGCGTTCCGAAAGCTTTTCCGAAAGTATGCAAACGCAAATCTACCTTTTTTTCTAAACCTAAATGTTGTACTAAACCTTCGCCTTTTTCGCCAAAAATACCATGCGAATGCGCTTCATCTACAAATAAAATAGCATTATATTTTTCGCAAATTTCGCTTATAGTTTTCAATGGTGCTATGTCGCCATCCATAGAATAAACCGACTCAACCAAAACGAAAATAATTTGCTCAGGTTGAGCCAAACGCAAATCGGCTAAAAGTACTTCTAAATGCTGGGCATTATTATGTTGAAAAGGGAGTTTGGTATTGTGAATCATTTGCATAGCATCATGCAAAGAAGCATGAATTGCAGCATCGTATAAAATGACATCTGTTTTGCGAGATAAAGCAGGCAACCAACCTATATTAGCATCATAACCGCTATTGAAAAGTAAAGCATTTTCGCTTTTATGAAATTGTGCAATTTCTCTTTCTAAATCTTCGCAAAGCCAATGATTACCTGTTAGTAAACGAGAACCTGTTGCACCTATTTGCGCTAATTTTTCATAGTGTTGTGCTATAGTTTTAATATGCTTTTTATCTCTTGCCAAGCCCAAATAATCATTAGAAGCAAAATCTATATATTGGCTTGCATTTTCGCCTAATTGTAAAGGCTGACGCAATGCGCCTTGTTGCGCACGACGTTGCAAAAGTTGATTTAATCTTGTTGCTAGTACATGTTTCATAATGGCATAAAAATAAAAAAAGCAATTCGAAATCTCTTCGAATTGCTTTGAAATAATTACTCTTAAGCTAATAACTTTGTGTGCGTAGCTTTTAAAACTCTTTTCAACTAACTTTGTTTGCTTATCAGAATACAAAAACCATGCCAATACTATGTTTAAGCATCCATAAATTGTTGAATATCATCTTTAGAGCCAAAAATTACTAAAATATCGTCTTGTGCTAGCACTGTATCGCCTTGCACTGTACCCAATACTTTTTGTTTTTTGCGCACTATACCTAATAGGTTTACTTTTTCTTCTATGCGTATAATGGTCAAAACATTGATACCATATTTTACACGCAAATTGGCATCAATTAAAGTTTTGCCTATATATCTTTCTGGCGTTTGTACTTCAATAATACTATATTGGTCGGAAATAGCAAAAGACTCTACTACACCTTTCATGTCCAATTTTAAAGCTAATCTTTCTGCCGAATCTTCTTCAGGATGCACAATTTCTGCTATGCCCATACTTTCCAAAACAGTTTCTTGTAAAGAAGAAATCGAACGACTAATAATACGTTTAGGATTAAATTGTTTGAGTAGAGCAGTGGTCATAATAGAAGCACCTTCATTTTCTCCAATAGCTACAATTACAGCATCTGCACTATCAATAGGCAAAGATTCTACGGCTTGAAAATTCGTTGCATCTAAAGCCACTACATGAGTCAATCTATCGCGTACTAGTTCTATTTTGTCTATGTCTCTATCTACGCCAATTACTTCATGACCTAATTTTGTCAATTTACTACCCAACGAAAACCCAAAATTGCCTAAACCAAAGATTATAAATTGCATGATTTTTTTATTTTTTTGTAAAAGGGAGTATGGTATTTGTTTATTGATAAGCCCTTTACAAAAGTATATAAATGCTAAAATTAATTGATGAAAATATTTTCATCAGGATATTTGTAAGATACACTATTGATTTGTCTTAAAAAACTAATCACTAAATTCATTGTACCTACTCTACCCAGAAACATAGTAATAATTAAAACAATTTTGCTGCCATCCGATAATTCTGAAGTTATCCCCAAACTTAATCCTGTAGCACAATAAGCCGAAAAGGCTTCAAATATTAAAGGAAAAGGCTCTTTCCCTTTTTCAAAATACAATAAAGAAAAAGCAGAAAGTCCTATAAATATAAAAGATAAAGTAATAATAGCAAAAGCTCTATGTACAGATTTTTCGGATACTGTTCTATGACGTAAATCTATGCGATGTTTATTCGTTCCTACACTGAAAATATTCATTATTGCAATGGCTATAGTACTTGTTTTAATCCCACCTGCTGTAGAAGCTGGTGAGCCACCAATCCACATCAAAAGCATAATAAATAAAATAGTATGTAAAGCTACTTCCCCCAAATCTACAGTATTCAAACCTATAGAACGAGGCATTACACTAGCAAAGAAAGAACTTACAAATTTAGCCCCTATACCATGATGTTCTTCCAAAGTACCATCATGTTCCAAAAGGTAAAAAACAACTGTACCTAATACCAATAAAATGCTAGTAGTATATAATACTATCCTTGTATTTAAGTTAATAATCCATACTTGTGAAATAAATTTTTCTTTATATACCCAACTGCGTATTTTCTTGCGTACAAAATACTTTAAATAAGCATATAAATTAAATACAATAGGAAATCCCAAACTACCAGAAATTACCAACCAAATAACAATTAATTGTAGATTATAATTAAACCTTATATTAATATCATATAAGCCTTCTGCTAAAGTTGAAAATCCTGCATTACAAAATGATGAAATCGAATGGAATATAGAAAAATATACATGGTCGAATTCTTTAGAAAAGGCGTCTTGAGTAGATAGATAAATGAGCATTGCCCCTAAACCCTCTATACTTAAAGTAAAAACAATGGTTTTAATTACAAAACTAAAGGCTTCATTGGCTTTATCTGCACCTGTATGATTTTGTACAAAAAGTTGATTTCTAAAAGAACCCTCTCCTTTAAAGAATAGACCTAAAAAGCTAGTAAAGGTCATAATTCCTAATCCACCAATTTGTATAAAAATTAGAATAATGATTTGACCAAAAAAAGTAAATTCTTCGCCTATATTCACCACACTTAAACCCGTAACAGTAGTAGCACTAGCTGCTGTAAATAAAGCATCAATAAAACTTAAATTATCGCCATGTGTAGCATTGGGTAGCATTAATAATATACTAGCTATAAAGATTAATATAGCAAAACTAATTACAAAAATAAAAGTATGATTAATCTTTAATCTCGGTAAGTCGAAAGCATATTTGGAAACTTCTAAAGCAAATAACATGCCGACCATAATTTGATTTAATAATTCTATATCTATAAAAAATACTAATAGAATATTAAACAATAAAGCACTAGCAATAATATATTCAAAGAGTGAGACTCGTTTTTTCTTGACTAAAAAATCCAAATAAACTCGCAAACAAGTACCTAAAAAATAACTGAGAAAAAATGCAAAATCAAAAGTCCTAAACCAAAGTTCCTCTTGTATAAATGTTGGACCACTATATCCTAAAATATAAATATATGCAACTAGGGCTATACAACTTGTTACTAGTAAATAAATACTAGATGCTTTGAAATAATAATGGTGATAATCCAAAATATGATTTTCTATTTTTTCATACACCGATTTGACATACTCTTTAAAACGAGTATTAGCCTTTTTCATTGTAAATTATTTTTTTATCTGCTCTTTCCAATAATATATAATTATCTAAAAGGAAATCTATAATGGCAGGAACTTGTAATTGTTGATTGCTTGGAAATTGATTAACAAGATCATGTAGTGATAAAGCACCTTGTTTTTGTAAGATTAACTTAATGCGCTCTTCAATACTATATATCATTGGTTGATTAATTCTATGATGGTCATGTCTGCCTGTACAAACATCGCATTTACCACAAATAGGTGCATCCGTTTCATTAAAATAAGCTAAAAGCTGTTGGCTTCTACATCTTAAATGTGTAGCATAATGAATAGCAGCATGCATTCTTTCTAAATATCGTGTGCGTAAAAAATCATATTTAGCTTTATCAAAAACTATATCTTTCTCATGCAGACGTTCTATTAAAAAAGTGATTTGAGGATTATCTTTTTGAGGTCTATATTTAATAATTTTTTCTTGATGCAATCTATTCAATTGTAATACTAAATCATGTAAACTATAGCCTAATGATTGTGCTAAATGTGCTTCTCTAATATTAACATCTTGCTGATTCACTCCTTGATAAGAACGCATAATTGCTTTGAGCAATTTTTCCATTTTAGGATTGCGTAAAGTATAATCATATAAAGTATCCTTATTAACTAAAATTTGTAAAGTGGAAGGATAAAATACTTGTTCACTCAAATCTATATAACCTTCCTGCATTAAAATCTTTAAAGCATTTAGGGCTAAAATAGGATCTTGATCATAACGCTTACAAAAAGCCATAATATCAAAATCAAAACTCATACCTTGGGCGCTACCAATTGCCAATTGATAATAACTCCCTAAGGCACGATACACATTTCTAACTTCCTGCAATTCTGGAAAAGAAAGCTTATATTGATTTTCTAATCTCAATTTATCACTTTCATTATAAAGCAAAACGCCATAAGCCTTTTCTTCATCTCTACCACCTCTGCCTGCTTCTTGGAAATAAGCTTCTAAACTTTCAGGTAAGGTTAAATGTATAACTATTCTTACATTGGGTTTATCAATCCCCATTCCAAATGCATTAGTAGCTACAATAATTCTTGTTTTATCATTAATCCAATCTTCTTGCACTTTATTACGTTGCTCAGCTGGCAAACCTGCATGATAAAAATTAGCACTAATGCCATATTGTTGAAGATAAGTGGCAATTTCTTTAGTTTCCTTTCTATTTTGAACATAAACAATGCCTGAGCCTTGTACTTTCTTTAAAATATCCAACATTTTAGCTCTTTTATTTTCCTCCTCGAAAACAACATAAGCTAAATTTGGTCTAGCAAAAGATTTTTGAAATACTGCTCTATTCTCTTTTCTAAAAGCTAATTTTTCTTGTATATCTTCTACAACGGGTGCAGTTGCTGTAGCTGTAAGTGCAATAATTGGACTATTAGGATGTAATAGTCTAATTTCTGCAATTTTTAGATAAGCAGGACGAAAATCATATCCCCATTGAGAAATACAATGTGCTTCATCTATTGCAAAAAAACTCACCTGCATTTGTTGTATTCTTATTTGTGCTAATTCTGTACATAAACGCTCTGGCGAAACATATAAGAATTTATATTCTCCTGCCACACATCTATCCAAAATAGTATCAATTTCATAATTTGTCATTCCAGAAAAAATAGCGGCTGCTGTAATTCCCCTTTTTCTCAAATTATATACTTGATCTTTCATTAATGCTATTAATGGAGAAACAACTATACAAATGCCTGTTTTACATAAAGCTGGCACTTGAAAACAAATTGATTTGCCGCCACCTGTAGGCAATAAAGCCAACGTGTCTTTTCCTGATAAAGCTGCTTGTATTATGTCTAATTGTAAAGGTCTAAAATCATTATAGCCCCAATATTTTTTTAAGATGTTTTGTGGTGTTATCATATCTTCCTTCAACTAATAAAGACTAAAAGTGTGCTGTTGCTAATATTAGCAAGTGGCATATATAATAAATTAGAACTATTTGTGAAAATATGAGCTAAGTTATCTAAATGTACCATAAAAAAAAAGAAAAAGCAACTATGTAAATGAATACATAGTTACTTTATTCAAAATGAAGTGTATTTCTATTCACGCCATTTGTTATATTCTAATGCAATACGCGATTGTACTTCTTCAAGATTATTGCATTGTGCAAAAATATTATGTAGATGTTCTGACATATGAAGCTCAGCAGGAGAAACATATAAATCAATATCTTGCTTTGTAATAGTTTTATCGCTCAAAATAGTAAGACGTTCTACTACATTGCGCAATTGACGAATATTGCCTGTCCAATCAATTTCCTTTAATGCAACTACTGCATCTTGTTCAATACTTTTTACAGGTTTGCCTTGTTCGGCAGCTATACTTTCTAAGAAATGCTGTACTAAATTAGGAATATCTTCACGACGCTCATTTAAAGCTGGTACATGAATTACAATTACTGCCAAGCGATGATAAAGATCCTCTCTAAAACGTCCAGCTTGTATTTCCTTGCGCAAATCTTTATTCGTTGCAGCAATAACACGTACATCTACATTAATATCTTTATCACCACCAACACGTGTAATTTTATTTTCCTGCAAAGCACGCAATACTTTAGCTTGAGCAGCCAAGCTCATATCGCCAATTTCATCTAAAAAAAGAGTACCTCCATTGGCTTGTTCAAATTTACCAGCATGTTGTTTAATAGCAGAAGTAAAAGCCCCTTTCTCATGACCAAAAAGTTCGCTATCAATCAATTCGGGAGCAATTGCTGCACAGTTTACTTCTACTAAAGCTGCATCAGCACGATTACTTTTTTCATGCAACCAACGTGCCACTAATTCTTTTCCCGTGCCATTGGGGCCAGTTACTAAAACACGTGCTTCCGATAAAGCTACTTTATCAATTGTATTTTTTACTAAAGTAATTTTATCACTTTCGCCAATGATTTCTTGGGTTTTATACTTTCTAATTTTCTTTTTTAAAGTCTTAGATTCTTCTACCAAACTAGCACGATCTAAAGCATTGCGTAAAGTAATTAAAATGCGATTTAAATCTAAAGGCTTTGCCAAATAATCAAATGCTCCTTTCTTTACAGCTTCTACAGCCGTATCTATGCTGCCATGACCAGAAATCATAATCATAGGAATATCAGGCGCTATATCCATGACCTTATCCAATAAATCCATGCCATCCATTTTAGGCATTTTTATATCAGAAATAATGACATCTAATTTGTTTTGCTTGATTTTTGCTAAAGCATCAAAACCATCTTTAGCCTCCATCACTTCATAATCTTCAAATTCTAATATATCGCGAATAGAGTTGCGGATTGCCTCCTCATCATCTATAATTAAAACTTTAGCCATAGTGGTATTCTCTAATTAAAATTAAATTGAAAGTATAGGGTATAAAACTATTTATTTTTTTCTTCTATTTCTATGAAAAGGGGATGAGGCTTTGTTAAAAGAAAGGGGCTTAATAAGCCCATCAGGCGATGGTGCAGGATATTTTACCTTTAGATTTTCTACAAAATCTGCTAATGTATCTGCTGCCATAATAAGCTTGTCCGAATAATCAGGTAATTTATCTTCTTTTTCTGGCTGACGATTAATATAAACAGCAGAAGAAGGTATAGAGAATTGAACCCCCAATTTTTGTGCCAATTCTACTATAGAAAAATAAACTTCCTCTCTTAATTTTAAGTCCTCACCATAGTCATTGGTTAGAAAATAGGCTATAAATATAATTCTATATCCTGTATGTTCTATACCATTGAGATGAATATGTTGTAAATCTTTTGCTGTACGTGGATGTAAAAAAATAATTTCTCTCAATCCTTTAATAAAAGTTTCCATTAAAGGTAAAGGCGTATGAAAGGGTAAATCAATAAAAACACGCATTCTACGTCTCACCCTTTCTCCAAGATTATCAATTGTCATATCTACTAATTTACCATTAGGTACAGCAATTAAAGATGTATCTAAAGTACGTACACGTGTAGAACGAAAACCAATATCTTCTACTGTTCCTTCAATTTCTGTATTGCGTACATAATCGCCAATTTTAAAAGGTCTATCTATATAAATCATTAATGAACCAATCAAATTTTTAACTGTTTCCTGTGCGGCCAAAGCTATGGCCAAACCACCTATAGATAAACCGGCAATTAATGCCGTAATATTAACATCCAATAAACTTAAAATATGGAAGAATGCCACCATATAAATAAGCGCTTTTACTATGCGCATAACTATAGGCGCTATATGATCATCATATAAATGTTCTTTGTTTTCTTCTTCCAATCGCTTTTGAAAATGTACATTTACAAAATCTGCTATATGTAAAAAAAAGCGAGTAATGAATATAGTATTGACTATTCGAATACCTATAATTAAATAATAACTTAATCCAACAGGCAATTGTAAAATAGGTAATAAAATATATAGCGAGTACATTACTAAAATATAGCTAGCAATACGCGCTATTTTTGTTATTAAATCTCTATCATAACCATCTTTGCCCAATTGTTTGGATATAATAAAATTAAAGGCTCTTTTTAATATATAAGAAAGCACTTTAGCTAAAAGAAAAGCAAAGAATCCAATGCCTACTAAGCCTAAGTATTGCCAAATAGCTAAGCCAAAAATTGTTTCATTACCATAACTAGGTACTAAATTAACTAGCCAATCAATGCCTAAAGGATATACTCTTTGATGCCATTTGGGTATAGCTTGTACAGATTCACGTGAAAGCTGCCATTTGCCTGTACTAGCATCTTTCTCTAAATAAATATCTGTTAGATCTCTATTGAAAAGCATAAAAACATTGCGCTTGGCAATTGTGTCTATATAATTAGAATCATTTGGAATAGTATTTAAGGGTAATCGCAAGCCCTTGCCTTCCAAAATCTGCTTGAGTTGTACAACTAATACTTCTGTATTTTTTGTTTTTTTAGGAAAGAACTTTTCTAATTTTTTTGGTGCATAATGCTCAGGAGTGGTGTAATAATAGAAAGAATAAACAGCATTATAAGGCGTAGCATAATCATCCACAGGTCTCTCATCATCGAATTGACCTTGTGCTATTACTCTAGAAAAAGAGAGTAATACAATAAGACTTAAAATAAAAACTCTCATCATATGGAATTGGCTATTTCTAGCAGTAAAATAATTTGCAAATTAAGATAAAAATAATTATTTATAAGGAATAAAAGTACAAATCTTTCAAATTATAAGT
>X137_Gaur__coassemble_104_pt1 | contig 25761 bp, 17 predicted proteins | sample X137_Gaur__metabat2_high_PE_006 | metagenome-assembled genome bin X137_Gaur | reverse complement strand
TAATTAAGATATACCAAATTTATAGTAAGATTTATAGCTTTAGACAATTTATAATTAAAACATTTTGTTTATATATAGAATTAATCTGAAAAATGCAAGTTTTTCTTTATAGAAAGCTTGCATTTTTCTTTTTTTGATGAAAGCAAAAGCAAAAAAGTGATTCCTCTCATACACAAAAATAAATAGAGCTAATAAAACTCAATATTCATCTATTTTAAAAATACATTTTTAAACAAAAACATATAATATACTGATTGTCAATTTTTTAAATAAAATACTCTTGCTATAAAATATATCTATTTTCGAAAATAAAAAATTTTTATACTGCATTTTACAGCTTAATTTTGCATTCGCTTAAAAAAACGCCATACTAGTTCTTAGTATAAAAATCTTTGTAGCTCTAAAGCATTGATTATCATAACCAAAGCGTTTTAAGCAAGAAAAAAAATCGCTACAAATACATTTTTTTTGCTATTTTTATTAAAAAATAAAACAAAAAATTGTATCTTTATATAGTAATCATAATGTTTAAGCCATGCAAAATAAGACTGAATACTTATTAAAAGAGAATCCTAATAGATTCGTTCTTTTTCCTATCCAACATGATGCCATTTGGGAAATGCGCAAAAAAGCGTTAGCATCTTTTTGGACATCTGACGAGCTAGATTTAGCACAAGATATGGATGATTGGAAAAACAAATTAAATGATGATGAAAGACATTTTATCAAACATGTATTAGCTTTTTTTGCAGCTTCTGATGGTATCGTTAATGAAAATTTAGCGATTAATTTTTATCGTGAGGTTCAAATTCCAGAGGCTCGTTCTTTCTATGCTACACAAATTCAAATTGAAGATATTCACTCTGAGACTTATAGTCTTTTGATTGATACTTATATCCAAAATCCAGAAGAAAAGAATAATCTTTTCAATGCTATTTCTACTCTTCCATGCGTACAGAAAAAAGCACAATGGGCGCTCAATTGGATTGATAATGCCCCTTCATTTGCACATCGTTTAGTTGCTTTTGCAGCTGTTGAAGGTATTTTCTTTTCAGGTAGTTTTTGCGCTATTTATTGGATGAAAAAACGTGCTTTAATGCCAGGTCTTACTTTCAGTAATGAGCTTATTAGCCGTGATGAAGGTATGCACTGCGATTTTGCTTGTTTACTTTATTCTATGTTAGAAAATCCTTTGGATAAAGCTGTAGTAACCCAAATTATTACTGATGCGGTTTTATTCGAAAAAGAATTTGTTACTGACGCTTTACCAGTTTCATTAATTGGTATGAATGCGGAATTAATGACTCAGTATATAGAATTCGTAGCAGACCGTTTATTAGTAACCTTAGGTTGCGACAAAGTATATAATACTCAAAATCCTTTCCCTTGGATGGAAATGATTTCTTTACAAGGAAAAACAAATTTCTTCGAAAAACGCGTTGGTGATTATCAAAAATCAGGAGTAATGGCAGATAAAGACAAGCAAATTTTCTCTTTGGATGAAGATTTCTAATGGTATAGAAAACCACTTTATTTTCAATAAAACCATATCCCCTTTTCCAAAAAAATATTGCACATAGCATAATATAAAGTTAGCGGTATTGTTCTTCTTTTTTTAAAATTGGAACATGCCGCTTTTTTCTCCTTATGAGAAAGGGAGTTCGGTATTTTCTCCCTAAAAAAAGTACTTGCAAAGCTTTGTTCTTAATTTATATGCGCTAAGTAATCATTTTCCTCATCTCAAGCTTTAGTATTATGAATAACATCGTTTTAAGAAATATTTATTATGCTATTCAAAATCAATTATTAATTGAATTTAATTATGAAAATGAGGGTACTCGATTAATAGAACCTTTCTGCGTGGGACGTGCCAATTCGGGCAATTATTTAGTACGTGGTTTTCAACGCCAAGGCTATACACAAAGTAATATGCCTGCTTGGAAATTATTTGACTTAAAAAAGGTTTCTAATATGAAAATCTTAACTGATAATTTCAATCCTAAAGACAGAAAAGAATATAATATGAATGACAAAGTTATGGATATAATTTTCATGCAAATTGAATATTAATCCTATGATAAATAACAACAATTCAAACACAAATTACAAGAATAAAATAGATATTAAACCTATCATGGAAGTTGTAAAAAGAAATGGCAAAAGAGAGCCAGTGGCTTTTGATAAAATTAAACGCCGTATAGAGCAATTATGCTATGGGCTAGACAGCAATCACATCAATGCTATTGAAATTTGTAAAAAAGTTATTCAAGGTTTATATGATGGTGTTACGACAGCAACATTAGATAATTTAGCAGCAGAAACAGCGGCAGCTATGTCTGTACAACATCCTGATTATGGTATTTTAGCAGCACGTATTTCTTTATCTAATTTACATAAAAATACAGACAAATCTTTTTCAGCTACTATGCGTGCTTTATACGAATATGTAGACCCTAAAACTGGCAAACCAGCAAGTTTATTGGCAAAAGATACTTATGAAACTATTTGGAAAAACCGACAAATCTTAGATAAAGCAATTGTGCACGAACGTGACTTTGATTTTGATTACTTTGGTTTCAAAACCCTAGAGCGTTCTTACCTTATGCGTTTAGATGGCAAAATTGCCGAACGTCCACAATATATGTTTATGCGTGCTGCAATAGGCATTCATGGTGATAATATTGAAGCTGCCATTCAGACTTACAATTTAATGTCTGAAAAATGGTTTACGCATGCTACACCTACACTTTTTAATGCAGGTACACCTCGTCCCCAAATGTCTAGTTGTTTTCTTTTAGCTATGACAGAAGATTCTATTTCTGGCATTTTCGAGACACTAACACGTTGTGCTAAAATTTCTCAATCAGCTGGCGGTATTGGTCTTAGCATTCATAATATTCGTGCCAAAGGTTCTTATATTCGTGGCACAGGTGGTCATAGCAATGGTATAGTACCAATGTTGCGTGTTTACAACGATACAGCACGTTATGTAGACCAAGGTGGCAATAAACGTAAAGGTGCTTTTGCTGTTTATATTGAGCCTTGGCATGCTGACATTTTCGACTTTTTAGATTTAAAGAAAAACCATGGAAAAGAAGAAGCTAGAGCTAGAGATTTATTCTATGCACTTTGGATTTGCGATCTTTTCATGCAACGTGTAGAAGAGAATGCAGATTGGACACTTTTCTGCCCTAATGAATGTCCGCATTTGCATGAAACTTATGGCGAAAATTTCGAAAAACTTTATCTAGAATATGAAGCAGCAGGTAAAGGCAAACAAACTGTAAAAGCACGCGATTTATGGATGGCAATCTTGGACGCTCAAATCGAAACAGGTACGCCTTATATGCTCTATAAAGATCATGCCAATAGAAAATCTAATCAAAAGAATTTAGGTACTATTCGCTCTAGTAATTTGTGTACAGAAATTATGGAATACACAGATGAAAATGAAGTAGCAGTTTGTAATTTAGGTTCTATTGCTCTTTCTAAATTTGTAAAAGAAGATAAGACTTTCGATTTTGATAAATTATATGAAGTTACACGTGTACTTACACGCAACTTAAATAAGGTCATTGATAAGAATTATTATCCTATAGAACAAGCTAAAAACTCTAATCAAAAACATCGTCCTGTAGGTATTGGCGTACAAGGTTTGGCAGATGCCTTTATCCTTATGCGTTATCCATTCGATAGTGCTGAAGCAAAGACATTAAATAAAGCAATTTTCGAAACGATTTATTTTGCGGCTATGTCCGAATCTTGTCAGTTGGCAAAAGAAGAAGGTCCTTATGCTTCTTACGAAGGTTCTCCAATTAGTCAAGGGTTATTCCAATTTGATATGTGGAATGTTCAACCTTCCAATCGTTGGGATTGGGAAACATTGCGTCAAGATATTCTCAAAAATGGCGTTAGAAATAGTTTATTGGTTGCGCCTATGCCAACAGCTTCAACTTCTCAAATTTTGGGTAATAATGAATGTTTTGAGCCTTATACCTCTAATATTTATACACGCAGAACCATTTCTGGCGAATACATTGTTGTAAATCGTCATCTTTTACAAGATTTAATTCAATTAGGACTTTGGGACGAAGATATGCGTGAAATGCTTATTGCAGCCAACGGTTCTATTCAAAATATTGATGGATTACCACAAGAAATTAAAGATTTGTACAAAACAGCTTATGAAATTAAGCAAAGAGATATTATTGATATGGCTGCCGACCGTGGTGCATTTATTTGTCAATCTCAGAGCTTAAATTTATTTGTTGAAAGTCCAAATTATGCTAAGCTTACTTCTATGCATTTTCATGCTTGGAGAAGCGGTCTCAAAACAGGTATGTACTATTTGCGTAGTAAAGCTGCTGTTGACCCAATTAAGTTTACTTTAAGTGCAAAACATCAAAATAAATTTCAAAATAAAGCACAAGAAGAGCTAGACAAAAAAGCCAATAGCAGTGAAGGATTAACTTGTTCATTAGATAATCCAGATGAATGTTTAATGTGTGGTTCTTAATAGCTTATTAATAAAAGCTTTTATATTTCTTTTCTAAAGATTTTTTTTGAGAAAGGGAGTATGGTGCTTCGCAATTTATTTTTAGTCATAAAAAAAACGCATAACTAAGTTATTTTAGTTATGCGTTTTTTCATGTATAAGATTATTTTAAAACATTCAATTTTGCCAATACAAAACCAGGTTTTATATCACTTATTTTAGCATTCGGAATGCGAATTTGTTGAGCTTTATTATTTTCTAATAAAACAATATGCCTTACTCCCTTTACCAAATATTCAAATGGAAGAATTGGTGCATTTTTTACGCTTACAGAGAGTTTTAAATCCAATAATACATCTTTACCTTCAGCAGTTAATTTATATTGAATTTGGGGCAATTTTGTAGTCTTCAAATATAGGTCTAAAAAAGCAGTATAAGATTCTTTTTCATCTTGCAAATAAGTATGCAAAAAAGTATAAAAATCTTGTGTAACTACATGCCCTTTTTCTGCGCCATATTCATAAAACCCTTTTAATAAACCCCACCATTTTTTATCATCATTAATAAGCAAACGTAAAGTATGTAACATAGCAGAACCTTTATAATAAATGTCTGAATCTTTTTGTTGATAATTGACATCATAAGGTCCTATCATAGCATATCTATTTTGTATATTATAAGTCTGTCCATTCAAGTATTTATCTACAGCATTTCTACCATAAGTTTCCTCTACAAAAACGGCTTCCATATAAGTAGTAAAAGCTTCATGCAACCACATTTCCGCATGATCTACACAAGATACTGCATTGCCCCACCACTCATGGGCTGTTTCATGCATGATAATATAATCAAAATCCATATTATCAATAAAATAGCCATTATAACCAGACATATACTGATTGCCATAAGCTATAGCAGATTGATGCTCCATACCTACATAAGGTGCCTCTACTAAGGCATAACCATCATTCCAATAAGGGTACTTACCTAAGTATTTTTCCATTACTTTTAAGGTTTGATGCACTTGCTTAAATTGCGCTTTGGCTTTCTGCAAATTATGTGGCAAAACATAATAATCTAATGGTAGTTTTTCCTTATCTATAGTAGAAACAAAAGTATCTGAAAAATGTACATAATCCCCTAAATAAAATGTGACATTATAATTATTAATAGGATATGAAACAAACCATTCAAATTTCGTACTATCTTTACCTACTTTTTGTGTATTACGCAAATTACCATTCGATATACATTGCAAACCTTTTGGCACTGTAAAAGACATGCGCATACTATCAGGTTCTTCACCCAAATAATCTTTATTGGGATACCAAACACTAGCCCCTAAACCTTCACAAGAAACTGCCACCCAATCTTTACCTTTTATATCTTTTGACCAAGTAATACCACCATCCCAAGGCGCATTCAAAGCAATACGAGGTTGTCCATGATAAAAGACTTTTATAGTATCTATTTTATCCTCCTCTTGCATATAACCAAAATCTACAAAAAAGGCATCATGCATTCTATGGTAAACTAAATTTTTTCCTTTATGCACTATACTATCAATAGTCATATTCTTGAATAAATCTAGCTGTAACATATTAAACCCTTTCAAGACTTTAAAGACTATAGTATTTGACCCTTTTATAGTTTTGGTAGCAGGATTAATATTTATATCCAAGTCATAGAATTTTACATCATAACAAGTCCGCTCTGGTCTAAGCATACCGCGCAAAGAATCAGCTGATATATAACGTTGTGCTAAAACTTCTACGCTTATAGATAAGTAAAAAATAAAGACAAATAAGAGTTTTTGAATCATGGGAAAAGGACTATGTTTTTTGAAATGTTTTTAGTCGAAACGGGCTAAAGGTTGTACTTCTTGTGTTACAAATTCACCTTTTTCATACAAAAAATGTGCCATCATTGCAATCATAGCTGCATTATCTGTACAATATTGAAATTTAGGAATATAAGTTTTCCAATGATAACGTTTGCCATACTCTTCTATTGCTTTTCTCAACCCAGAATTGGCAGAAACACCGCCAGCAATAGCAATTTCTCTAATCTTATAATCTTTAGCAGCTTTATGCAATTTACGCATTAGAAAACTTACTATACGTTCTTGTACAGAAGCACAAATATCATTCATATTTTCTTGTACAAAATTTGGATTAGTTGCTGATTCTTGTTGTAAAAAACGCATAAATTGAGTTTTCAATCCGCTAAAACTATAATCATAATTAGCAATTTGTGGCTCTGTAAATTTATATTTAGCTTGGCCTTGTTGTGCCAATTTATCCAATAATGGACCACCAGGATAAGGCAATCCTAATAATTTTGCTGTTTTATCGAATGCTTCCCCAGCTGCATCATCTATAGTAGAACCTATAATTTCCATATCCAAATAATCTTTCACTAAAACTATTTGAGTATGTCCACCCGAAACCGTTAGACACAAGAAAGGAAACTTAGGTTTAGGCTCTTCTATAAAATGAGCTAAGACATGGGCTTTAATATGATGTACGGCAATCATTGGCAAATTCAAACTTAATGCCAAACCCTTTGCAAAAGATACCCCTACATGTAAAGACCCTAATAAACCAGGACCACGTGTAAAAGCTATAGCCGATAAATCTTGAAGCTCCATATTCGCCACACTCAAAGCCTCTTGTACTATAGGCAAAATTGAAGTTTGATGCGCGCGAGAAGCTGCTTCAGGCAATACGCCACCATACTTTTCATGTATTTTTTGACTAAATACACAATTCGACAAAACTTGTCCATCACTAATAATTGCAGCTGATGTATCATCACAAGACGATTCTATAGCTAGAATATTTATTTTTGACATTGAGATAGTATCTTTTTAACTTGATCTAAAGAAATAAATTCGCGTTGATTGCCCCAAGCATTATGTATATAATTGGCTATATTTGCCACTTCTACTTCCGATAATTTAGAATTAGCAGGCATAATATTATCGTATTCTATATCATTAACTATCATTTTTCCAGAAATACCATGTTTAATAATACAAATTACGCCTAAATCTGCATTTTTCAAAAAATCTGCACCTGCCAAAGGCGGAATTAAAGTACCCAAACCTGTACCATCATCCATATGACAATTAGAACAATATTGCTTATATAATGCTTGTCCATCTGTATAAGGATTTCTATTACAAGCTTGCAACATACTCAAGCTAAACAGCATTATAAAAAGGGCAAAAACTGCATTGATTTTGCTATAAAAGAAGTTCATAATTTAAAATTGCTTTTAGCAAAGGAACAAAAGACACTAAGTAAAGTTTTACCTAGTGTCTTTCTTTTTAAAAGGATAAGCGTATTTTCAATTAGACATTATCTTGTGCATTAGGAATCTTTTTTCCAAGAAAACGAATCACCAATACAATAATCCCTATCCCCAATAATAAATTAACTATAAATGGAGCCCCTGTATAACTTACAAATAAGCTCATCACAATACTCAATATGGCAATAAATATAGCATAAGGACTTTGCGTTCTAATATGCGCCATATGATTACAACTAGAAGATAAAGAACTTAAAATTGAAGTATCTGAAATTGGAGAACAGTGATCCCCAAATACTGACGCACTCAATACCGTAGCTACTACATTGTAAAATAAAGGTAATGCTTCTGCTTCACTCATACCTGCATTCATACAAATTGTCCAAGTCATTGGCATAGCTATAGGATATAAAATTGCCATTGTAGACCATGAAGAGCCAGTAGAAAAAGCAATAGCGCCAGATAAAACAAATATTATCGCAGGCAACATATAAGGTGATACGTTACCATCTAATAAACGTGTTAAAAACTGTGCAGTCCCCAACTCGTCTGTTGTTTGTGCTAAGGCCCAAGCAAAAATAAGAATTAATAGAGCTGGTAGCATTGTTCTAAAACCATCTACCATAGTATCTACAGCATGGCTTAAGGTTTGTATTTTTTGCCATACAGTCATAATTATAGCCACAATAACTGCCAATAATGAAGCCCACAATAAAGCATAGTAAGAGTCTGCATTACCAACAATAATACCAATTTGTCTTAAATCTGATACTTCAAAAGGAGCAAGCCCTGTTTGTAACGCTGTACCCAATTGAGCTTCATCTAAAGATAAGTACCATAATTTTTCCCAAATTGCACTCCAGCTATTATCTACTATGGCAACATTAGCACTTACTAATGCTTCATAAGAATTAGCAAAACCTGTATCTAATAAACCTAATAAAGTTCCTAAGACAATAATTGCTACAGGTACTACGCCATTTATCCATCGTAATTTAATCCCTGCTTTAGGTTCAAATTCAGACATATCGGTAGTTTCACCTTCGTCTTCTTTTTCTCCTATAACATCACCTGTCAATCTTGCTCTTTCTTCAGCCTTATACATAGCACCAAAGTCTCTATTCATTACAATAATAGCCAAAACAAAAATTAAAGTAAAGATAGAATAAAATGCATAGGATAAAGATTGTAAGAAAACACCATAAGCGCTTTGATTTTGTGTCATTCCCTCTAATGTTGGCAATACACTACCTATATAAGCTAGTTCTGCACCAATCCAAGTAGTAATAAAAGCCACCGATGCCATAGGAGCAGATGTACTATCTACTAGATAAGCTAATTTTTCTCTCGACACTCTATATTTATCTGTCAATGGTCGCATGGTATTACCAACTATTAAGCAATTGGCATAATCATCAAAAAATATAGCTGTAGCCACCAATAAAGTAACTAATTGTGTACTAATAGGACCTCTTGCATATTTAGATAATTTAATTACTATACCTGCCATGCCCCCATTCTTAGAAATAATCGCTACGACACCACCTATAACCATAGAAAATATAATTACGGACATATGTGATGGCTTTGTTAAGGCATTGAGTATATAAGTATCAATTACAGAAACTATACTCCTAAATAAATCATAAGGCGCAAGCGGCATGCCACTAGCCACCCAAGCACCTCCTAAAACACCTACGAAAAGCGATAAAATTACTTGCTTCGTAATTAAAGCCAAAACAATGGCTAATAATGGTGGCAATATAGATAACCATAAAGGAATTTTCTGTACTCGAGTATCTTGACCTATTGATTCCTTTAAGTGTACTAATTCTATTTTCTTTTTAGCAATATAGTCATTTCCTATTAGGGTATATTCAGGAGATTGTACCTGATATAATTTTCCTTTCCAAGTACCTATATAAGGAATTGCCCCTTCACTATTGACAAATGGTATATACATGTCTTCGCCGTTTACTTTAAATAAGGCGTAAAAATCTTTATTACCATTAACAGCTTCGGCATGTATTTTTATATTATTTTTATCTGCACTTATAAAAGACCACTGCCTCAGTAGTACTGTATCTATTAGGGTTTTCTGGGTTAAAGAACTATCCGTTGCTAAAGGTGTTGTATTATCAATCTGATAAAGAGAATCTGCATTCGTTAAATTCAAAGAGTCTTGACCTTTAACCAATAGCGATAAACATACTATTAAAATAAATGTTGTAAAGATGCGCATACAGTACATTAGTGTAGAGGCATAAATATTGTGAATAAATATAAAATATATAAATTTTAAAATGAAAAATATCAAGAAGCGCGCCGAATGGATTGCTAATAAACTCAATGAACTTTACCCCGAAACACCCATCCCTTTAACTCATAAAGATAATTATACTTTATTAGTAGCGGTGCTACTCTCTGCTCAATGTACAGATGCTCGTGTTAATACAGTAACCCCTCATTTATTTGCCCTTGCCGATAATCCATACGACATGGTCAAATTACCTATAGAAAAGATTCAAGAAATTATTCGCCCTTGTGGTTTATCACCAAAAAAATCTAAAGCCATTTACGAATTATCGCAAATCCTTATAGAAAAACATCAAGGTCAAGTACCTGAAAGTTTCGAAGCCTTAGAAGCGCTCCCTGGTGTTGGACATAAAACAGCTTCTGTTGTCATGTCTCAAGGTTTCGGACATCCCGCCTTTCCTGTAGACACACATATCCATCGCTTAGCGCAAAGATGGGAACTAAGCAATGGAAAAAATGTTGAAACCACAGAAAAAGACCTAAAAGCTTTATTTCCACGTAATGAATGGAATCGCTTGCATTTACAAATAATTTTTTTGGGAAGGGAGTATTGTCCCGCTCGCGGGCATATTATAGAAAAATGTCCTATTTGCAACCCTATTCACCAAAAACTTATTTAAGAATTAACAGGTACTTTGGCTTTTTGCAAATAAACATCCAATTGTTGTAAAAATTGCTGCTTTTTGCGCACAGATACATCTACCAATTGTCCATTGCTTAATTCTACTTGTCCTCCCTTTCCTTTCAAATATCTATTTATATGAGAAAGATTCACTAAATATTTATAGTGCAAACGTGTAAACAATGTAGCTGGCAATAATTTTTCATATACGCCTAAAGGCTTAGATGCTATACATTTTTGATTCCCTTTTATATAAAACACAGTATAGCTAGCATCTGCTTCGCAATATATTATATCTTGTACAGGCACCAAACGCATATCATCTTGCGAATGTATAGCCAAATGTGCCATAGCTGGCTCTGGCGATACTGGCGGAAAAGCTTGCTTATAAGCAGCAAATCGCTCTAAAGCCTCTTGCAATAAATCTGGATGTATAGGTTTGAGCAAATAATGCAATGCCGCCACGGAAAAAGCTTTTATTGCATATTGGTCATAAGCCGTTGTGAAAATGACCTTAAAATTTGGATTCGGAAAAGCCTTTAAAACCTCAAACCCATCGCCATCTGGCAAATAGATATCTAAAAATACTAAATCGGGTTGTGCTTCAGCTATTACACCTTTGGCTTGTGCCAAAGTAGAAGCACGACCTACAATCTCTATATTCTCAAAATCTAATAACATGTCTTCTAAGGTAGCTAAGCTCATAGGCTCATCTTCCACTATAACAACTTTCGTATTTGGTAAAAGCATAAAACAAGATATATCAGCAGTCAAAAAATTGGGCTAAGTTGAAATGTATAGTTCAATATATATAAAATACTGTACAATACATATAACTTATTAACATATTTCTTAAAAAAAGAAAGTCCGTTAATATAAATCAGTAGCAATAAAAGTTTTAAAGAGATGCATTTAACCAAGGGTAAAGGGTTAGTCCTTTCTTTTTATTTGCATAAAAAGTAGGCCATTGAAAAGCTAGGGTTGAACTAAAAAGAGCTTAATCTAACATCTTAATTTTTTTCATGAAGACAAAGCTAAGAAAATCTAGATTATTCCTATATTTTTTTAGCAAAATGTGTTTGTAAAGTTTCATATACCAAATGCGTAGGCAAACCCATCACTGTAGCATAAGAACCATTCATCTTCTGAATTTTTGCCAATCCTATCCATTCCTGAATAGCATAAGCACCAGCTTTATCATAAGGTTTATATGTTTCTAAATAGAATTTTATTTCCTCCTGGCTCATAGGCATGAAAGTCACCTCCGCTATATCCTTAAATTTTATACATTTATGTTTTGAAAGCAAACACACACCCGTAATCACTTGATGTGTTTTCCCTTGCAAAGTAGATAAAATGCGTACCCCATCTTCAAAATCCATAGGCTTATGAAAAATTTCATTATTCATAGTCACTATAGTATCCGAAGCTAATATAATTTGTTCCTCATTTTCTAAAGCATTTTCCACGCCTCTAGCCTTTTGCTCTGCCAAAAAAACAGGCACTTCACTTACAGGCAAATCTTCAGGAAAAGTCTCCGCTACATCTTGAAGTACAATAGTGATTTCGCAACCTAATTGTTCTAACAATTGCTTTCTTCTTGGCGATTTTGAAGCTAAAAGTATTTGCATTTTATTTAAATTTTAAATAATATTTTTTTATAAAAGGGAGTTTTGCTTTTGTTTATAAAAGTTCTTTACTGCACGAAAATAAGCTATTCTGATGGCTTTGTACTAGACAATAAATGAATTAATTGCAATAAGTTATTTTTATCATTAGGATTATAAGCCCAATGCGCATCAAAATGACTTGCAGCACTTTTATTATATTCATTTGTTATAGATAAAGCATAAAATTGTGTATCCAATTTTTGACGCATTTCTTGCATTCCAGCTAATATGCCTTTGCCTATATTATCCATTACAAAATCCGAAATCATCATAATATCGGCTTTTTTATAGGTTTTAGTATAGACTGTTTCCATAGCTTTTTTTAAAGCAGGAATAGCATCCGTTCCACCATGAAAAGACATAGATAAAAATGCTATTAATTCTGGCAATGCACTTTGTATAGCATGCAAATCTAAAGTTTTAATGGTTGTAGAAAAGGAAATTAAAAAACAAGGTCTTTTTTCTTTTATAGCATTTTGAACTATTGCAAAACATAAAGTTTTAGCAATTTGTTCTGGTGCACCTTCCATAGAAGCACTAGTATCTACACAAATAATAATAGGACCTTTATCTTGTGGCTTAAGAATTTTATGCGCTTTTTCGCTTTCAAAATCCTGCTCACTGAGATATTGGGAACTATATTCCCAAGTTTGTAGTTTTTTCTCTATCCAAGACTTTATAAAGAGGTCTTCTGTTTGTGTATCGCTTAAAAGCGCCCATTCAGAAGGCATAGCTAAAGCTATATCATCGCTCAAAGTCAACCCAATATAAGATTCTTTTTGGCGCAAATCTTCTTGCCAAATTTTAGATTTATTTGTGGATTTTATTTTTTCTAAAATATATTCATTTTTAGCTTGGCGCATTTTACCTAATAATGCAGCCATTTTTTTTATAATAGGATTTTGCTCTAGTTGAGCTGCATAATAACTTAGGACTTGCGTATTTGATTTATTCCATATACTTTTTCCCAAATCCCAAAAGCGACCTAAATCTTCGCCTTGGGTAAGTGGCTGTAAAGCTTGTTTTATATTTTCATAAGCTTCAACCTTATCGGCAAAATGTAGCATAAAATTAGCTCTATCATTAGCAATTATAGCCAATTGAGCTGCTAATCTTTTTTCTTCTAAAATTATTCTCCACTCTGAAAGCAGAAAAGTTTTCAAATCGCCTAAACGTTGCCAATCTTTTTTTTCGACAGCTAAAGCTATTCTTTGTGCATAAAAATCCAAGTTCAAATCTTGAGCATTATACCTCAAAATAGATTGAAAATAAGGCGGATAATTGGCAGCAAAAATCTCTAAAGGCAGCAATTCTAATTCTATAAAAGCGCTTTCTTCTTCTTGCAAGATTAATGTATTTTGCAATTGTGTTTTTTTGGCTGCTTGGCTCAAAAAATCGGCAATATGTTGTAAAACTTGCATTTCCAATTCTGGATGTGCATGTATAGTATTTTGCAAAATTTCATCTTCAAATAAAGCATCTATAGTTTCTTGCCATATTTTTTTATCTTTTGATAAAGGGAATATTGCTTTTTCTCCTTTCAAAAGCCCTTGTATATATTGCAATAATAGGCGCATATCTGAAGGCGAAGCTATAGCATTATTTTGCAAAAAGGCTTGCAAATTAGGCACTATATTTTCTAATAAAACAGCTGCTTTCATAAGGTATAGTTGAGAGACAAAAAAAAACAAAATGCCATACTCCCTTTCCCAAAAAATAAAAAAGAGAGATTATCAGCCTAAAAACTGTTAGCAAAGTTAAGGCTTTTTATAGAGTTTTCCTTTTTATGTGAATTAATAATTAAAATCCTAGCAAATAAGGGAAAAAACGAATTTATTTAATTAACTTTGCCGATAATTTTCTTATCTGCATATCAATACAGTAATATAAAAACACAATATGTTAACGGTTTCTAATTTATCGCTCCGTTTTGGTAAGCGCATTTTATTTGACGAAGTAAATGTTAAATTTACTAAAGGCAATTGTTATGGTGTTATCGGTGCAAACGGTGCTGGTAAATCTACTTTCCTTAAAATTTTAGCTGGCGAAATTGACCCAACAACTGGTCAAGTAGCTATTGAGCCAGGTGCTCGTATGGCGGTTTTGAAACAGGATCACTTCGCATTTGACCAATATACAGTTTTGAATACCGTAATGATGGGTTTCAAGAAATTGTATGATATCAAAAGTGAATTGGATGCAATTTACGCTAAAGCTGAATTCACAGATGCTGATGGTCTTCGCGTAGGTGAATTACAAGGTGAATTCGACGAAATGGGTGGTTGGACAGCAGAAAGTGATGCAGCTGAGTTATTGAGTAACTTAGGTCTTGCTGAAGAGTTCCACTACAAAGAAATGTCTGAATTGAACACCAACCAAAAAGTACGTGTTCTCTTAGCACAAGCACTTTATGGCAACCCAGATATTCTAATCCTAGATGAGCCTACCAACGACTTGGATGCTGAAACTATCCTTTGGTTGGAAGACTTCTTAATGGATTTCAAAAATACAGTAATTGTAGTATCTCACGACCGTCACTTCCTAGATGCTGTGTGTACGCATATTGCTGACGTTGACCGCAATAAAATTTCTCTTTACTCTGGTAACTATACATTCTGGTATGAGTCTAGCCAGTTGGCAGCACGTCAGCAAGCAGACAAAAACAAAAAGAATGAAGCTAAACGTCAAGAGTTATTGGACTTCATTCAGCGTTTCTCTGCTAACGTATCTAAAGCACGTCAAGCAACAAGCCGTAAAAAGGCTTTGGATAAATTGAATGTAGAAGAGATTCAACCATCTTCACGTCGTTATCCAGGTATTATTTTCAAATTGAATCGTGAAATTGGTGACCAAATTTTACAAGTGAATGATTTGAAAAAGACTTTATCAGGTGAGGTTTTATTCGATAAAGTATCTTTCACTTTAGAAAAAGGTCATAAAGTAGCTTTCATTTCTAAAAATAGCTTAGCGATTACGAAATTCTTCGAAATCATATCTAATGAAGGTGACGAAAAACAAGATAGCGGTACTTTCGAATGGGGTATTACTACTACTACTTCTTATTTACCGAATGAGAATGCACGTTACTTTACAGGTGACCATAACTTAGTAGATTGGTTACGCCAATATTCTACTGAAAAAGATGAAACTTTCATTCGTGGTTTCTTGGGTCGTATGTTATTCTCTGGCGAAGAAACATTAAAAATGTCTAATGTTCTTTCAGGGGGTGAAAAGGTACGTTGTTTAATTTCTAAAATCATGTTGGAAGAAGGTAATGTACTTATTTTAGATGAGCCAACTTCTCACTTAGATTTGGAGTCTATTACTAAATTCAATAACTCATTAATTGAATATCCAAGTAATATTCTTTTCACTTCTCATGACCATCAGTTCGTACAAACTGTAGCAAATCGTATTATTGAGATTACACCTGTAGGTATTATCGACAAATTAATGTCTTATGATGATTACTTACGTGATAAAGATGTAAAAGCTCAACGTGAAGCTATGTATGCACAAGCAGAGGCTTTATTAGCAAAATAGTCTTAAGATTTTATTAAAGTCTACTATATTAAAGTCAAAACACCATACTTATAGCTATTTTGGCTTGAGTATGGTGTTTTGTTTATTACACCTTATATTTATACATTTTCTTAATTTTCTATTCATTAATTACAATGAAAAAAACCTTAGGTTTAGCCCTTTCTTCAGCGGCTTTATTCTTTTTAGTTGCTTGCAACAACAATAATAATACTACAACGTCAACTACAGATACTGCTGCTAATACAACAGCTACTACTAATAATAATGATTCAAAAGCAGGTTTTAGCTCTGCTATGGGTACATTAATTGGTAATGATTTCTTAGATATGCAAATTGGCGATAAAATCAATGTAGCAGAATTCCGCTCAGCTTTCGAATCTATTTTAATGAATGGTATGCCTTCAATGGATGTACAACAAGCTTCTAGCATTGTAGAACCAATCATTACAGCAGCAAGCAATAAACAAGCAATTCCTGCAATTCCTGCTGAATTTAGCAAAGCATTCGGTACTATTGTTGCACTTCAATTGAGCCAAAGCTTACCAGCTGAATTAATTGACCCTAATGTTGTATTCCCTACTTTAGAAAAAACTTTAGCAGGTACAAATACCATTACTAGAGAGCAAGCTCAGCAATCTTTCCAAAATATTATGATGGCTGAAATGGAAAAACAGCAATCTCAATTATCAGCACAACAAGGTCAATTAGAAGGTCCTGGTAAAGCTTTCTTAGCAGAAAATGCTAAAAATCCTAAAGTAAAAACTACAGCTTCTGGCTTACAATATGAAGTCATTAAAGAAGGTAAAGGTAAAAAACCTACTTTAAGCAATAAAGTAACTGTACACTATCATGGTACATTAATCGATGGTACAGTTTTTGATTCTTCTGTAGATCGTGGCGAAACAATTGCTTTCCAACTTGGTCAAGTAATTCAAGGCTGGCAAGAAGGTTTACAATTAATGAGCGAAGGTTCTAAATACAAATTATACATTCCTCACGAAATTGGTTACGGTGGACAACAAGCAGGTTCTATTCCTCCATTCTCTACTTTAATTTTCGAAGTAGAGCTTTTCAAAGTGGAGTAATACTATTTTGCTAAAGTTTTTTGCACCTCTCTCCTTTTATTAAATTTATGAAGCAAATTTTTCAGCAGCTTTTATTGACTATAAGCTTTTGTTTGAGCTTATTTATACAAGAAAGCTATGCCCAAGGCATTAGTCAAGAATCTAAAGATTTTAGTACAGCATTAGGTGTTTTAGTAGCTAGTGATTTTCAAGAAATGAATTTAGTAGAAAAAATTCAAATTATTGATTTTCGTCGTGGTTTTACTATGGCTTTTGCCAAAACACCTTTAATGAGTATAGAAGAAGCTATGCGTATTATTGAACCAGCCATACAAGCCAATGCTCAAAAGAAAACTATTCCTACATTGGAATCTAATTTTAGCTTAGCTTTTGGAACACTTTTGGCTACTCAATTTGGTACTAATTTTTCTGCCGATATTTTGGATGTACATACTTTCTTGCCTGCTTTTGAAGCTACTTTATTAGGTAATACGGATATAAGTGCTACTCAAGCACAAGAAACTTTTCAAAATATTATTATTGCAGAAATGCAAAAACAACAAGAAAATATTCTTGCTAATAAAGCTACTTTAGAAGCAGCAGGTAAAACTTTTTTAGCAGAAAATGCTAAGAAAAAAGGTATAAAAGCTACTAGTTCTGGTCTACAATATCAAATCATTACTAAAGCCAAGAAAAAAGCCAAAATAGCAACACCTACAAGCTATGTTACGGTGCATTATCATGGCACTTTAATTGATGGTACTGTTTTTGATTCTTCTATAGAACGTCAAGAACCTATTAGCTTTAATCTAGACCAAGTCATTGAAGGTTGGCAAGAAGGCTTACAATTAATGGCTGAAGGTGCAAAATTTAAACTCTATATTCCTCACGAATTAGCTTATGGAAGCGAACAAGCTGGCGAGATTCCGCCTTTTTCTACTTTAATTTTTGAAGTGGAATTAATCAAAGTTGAGTAATTTAGATTTTACTTTCTTTAAACTTTATTTTATTTTAGCTAGTCTAAAAAACTATAAACAAAGCTTATTATGAAAGTATAAACTTTAGTTGAATCCCCTTTTCAAAATTTAAAATTGATTTTTCAGAATGAAGAATATATTAAACAAAGCGGTTTTCGGAACATTCTTATTGACAGCAGTGCTTGCTCAAGATACTTTTGCTCAAAAAACAACACCTGCTGCTCAAGAAGCAGGTAAAGCATTTGGTACAGTTTTTGGCGATTTAATCAAATCTAACTTAGAAAGCTTAGGTATGCAATTCGATCGAAAAACTTTAGATCAAAAAGCTTTCTTAGATGCTTTGCAAAAATCTATAAATGGTCGCCCCGTAATGGATAGCAAAGCAGCTCAAGATTTTGTCAACAAAAATATCAATGATTTACAAGAGAAAAAATCGAATGAAGCAGCAGCAGCAGGTAAAGATTTTTTAGCTACTAATAGAGCTAAATCAACTGTAAAAACTACCGACTCTGGTTTACAATACGAAGTGATTACGCAAGGTAATGGTGGTCAAAAACCTACCTTAAGTAATAAAGTAAAAGTACACTATCATGGTACTTTAATCGATGGTAAAGTTTTTGATTCTTCTGTACAAAGAGGCGAACCAATTTCTTTCCCACTTAATGGTGTAATTCAAGGTTGGCAAGAAGGTCTTCAATTAATGTCTGTTGGCGATAAATTCCGTTTCTTTATTCCTCACGAATTAGGTTATGGTTCTCGTGCAGCAGGTCAAATTCCGCCTTACTCAACTTTAATTTTTGAAGTAGAATTATTAGGTATAGAATAGGATTTTTATATCAAAATATAGAAGCGTAAATGTAGTTTTTCACAACTATGTTTACGCTTTTTTTTTTGTTTTTTTTAGAAAGGGAGTATGGTATTTTTCCTTTTTTTAAAAGCTCCTTACTAAGCTAGAAAAGGATTTTTTTAATCAACAAAAACCATACTCCCTTTCCCAAAAAAATATCCTTTCTTAAGAATTTCTTATTAAACTTAAACTTCTGTTAATGCAAAACTATTCTTGCCTAATAATCATTGTATAGCAATAGTATTTTCAATATAATATATTAATTATAAATCTATTATATTCAAAATATAGCATTTTAATCACGCTAAAAAATTCCTATGGCAAATCAATTAAAGTGGTTAATATTTATATTAATTAGTATAGGTTTATTGAGCTATACTAAGCCATTGCAAGCGCAAACATATTATTGGGTTGGCGGACAAGGAGATTGGACAGATTTAAGTCATTGGGCAGCTAGTTCTGGTGGTAATGGTGGCGCTTTTGTACAAGTACCGCAAAGTTATAATGATATAGTAATTGACGAAAATTCTGGCTTTAGTCAATTGAGCGAAAACAATCGATTTATTAGCTTCAATACTGGTGGTGCTAATATTACTTCTAAAAATGTTTTAGTACGCCCTGGCGTAACAGGATTTTATTTTAAGTCCAATGTAAGATGGGATATTTATGGGGCTATAGATATAGCACAAATGCGTCCTATTCAAAATAATTGGGGTGGTAGACTTTATCTATTTGCTAGTGATAGTATTGTGCATGAATTTGGACAAGTGCAATTGCATGTAAATAGTATTTATGTAGAGCCTACTGGTGGCGTACATGTATTCAATAATTTGAAGACAAATTTTACTAATCTAAACCTTAATCCTTCGGCAAATGGCAAAGTGTATTTTAAGGGTACACTCAACACTTATAATATCACTATATCCTCGGGCAATATATATTTTGAAACACCAATTTATGGTGTAAATAATAATAGCAAAATATTCAAATTCACGATAACAGATGGTAAAGCTTTCTTTGAATCAAACTCTTATATCAGCGGCGTTTATTTGCAAAATACAGGTCAATTATATGCTAATGGAAACAAACATGAATGGGAGTTTTTCTATGCGAATAGAAACACAAATGCCTTATTAGATATAAGCAATGCAGAGGTCGAAATTTCAGATAGTTGGTCTTGGACTTATACTCTACCTCAACTTATAGCCAACAATTCTACTATAATTTTTACAGGATTAGAAAGTAATTTTATTGGAGGCAATCAAGCATATTATAAAGTAATTTTTAGGCATAAAGCTAATCTTAAAGGCAGCAACTTAGCAAACGTATCTAATGCTCAATTTTATGACCTTATTTTTGAAAAAGGTTTTTGGACTTATAATCCTGTAATATATACCATTTCTCATCAATTAGAATTAAAAAATAATGGGCTCTACAATCAAGAAGGTAATTATGCTAATCCTATTCCTCACTTAGTAAATTTCAAATTGTTGCAAGGTGCCAATACTATATTGCAAGGCGATTGTATTCATCCTTTATCTTTAAGAAAAATCAACTTCGATTTTGGTAATAATACTAATCAAAATATAATAGGAGATTATGTCATTTTAGATGAAGTGAATGCTTTAGGGAATGCTTTACCTTATCAAATTGGTACACATTCTTTTCCTGTGCATAATAGCGAAAATAGAGGTTGGATTTTTAATAATAATTTAGGTAAAAATTATATTTGGGTAGGTCCTATTCCTAATAATATTAATGATATTAATAGTTATGGCGATTGGCATAATCCTCAAAACTGGGCAGATGCTGATATATATCCTAATGCACAATCTGGCGACACACATTTAGCAGCTAATTGTATACCTAATATTTATGATAATGTAGTATTCAAGGAAAATGCTTATGTAGCAATAAAAGAAGCTTATGCAGGCGTAAAAAACATAAGTTGGGAAGGCAGTGGTAATTTTGCCAATACCAATGCTTATAAATACTTAGAATCGCTTTTCGAAATTTATGGCAATTTGACTTGGTCTAATAATATGAGGCTAAGTTATAATGGTATTATTAAATTTCGTGCTACAGGCGCAAATACTATACAATCTAATCAGCAAACCTTTCCTTTTAAAGTAATTTTTGAAGCTACTAAAAATGAATATGGTTATACTTTATTAGATGAATATAAAGGCAATATTAGTATAGAAAATGAATATCTTTTAGATTTTAGAAGAGGCTTATTAATTAGCAATGGTTTTAAAATAACTGTTCCTAATTTTGTTACAGAGAGCAATAATATAAGAATACTAAATATTAGTAATAGCGATTTATATATTACAGGCGGTTATTTTGGTCGTCAGCCTTTAGAATGGAATTCTGTCTCTAATCAATTCAATATTATAGACGATAATGCTACTATTCATATTAGCAAATTGGGAGATGCTAATGGCAATAATAGTAAAATTTTAATAGGACGCGGTCACGATATTAATCATATTATTTTTTATGGCGACAGACCTCAATTAACACATCCCAATACAGCAACAGGTATAGCAATTTATAGGCATTTAGAGTTTAAGAATTCTGGTGCTATAGAATCTAATGCCAATCAAATAGATAGCATTTTTTTATTGCAAACGCATACTAGTAATGAGTATATTATTCATGCTTTTGAGCTTAGAGAAAATCACGCTTCTGCTACTATGATTATTGATTCTGCTTTATTTGCAGGCAATACGAATTTCAAAAGAGATATTATTTATACTAGCTTACTTTCTTTAAATAGAGGGCATATTTATACACTCAATAATAATAATGCACATACTCAAAAATTAAAAGATAATGCTATACTAAAAGCTAATGGTACTTGTATTCAATCTATACAAATTAAGCATGGTTTTTTCAATAGCGATCAGCCACAAAATGCTGCTTATTTGACTATAGAAAACAATACAGTCACTAGCAATAATTTTACTTATACTAATAGCACTATTGTAGGCAATACCAGTGGTTGGAGCGGTACTAATTCTACGGCACGTACATTATATTGGTTTAATGCACAAAGTGGTGCACATGTAGGCAATTGGCAAGATAATAGCAATTGGTCTTTGGCTAATGGTTATATGTTAGATGCTAATGGTGGAAATGATATAAGCATAGGGAATTGTCCACCTACTAGCTTTGATATTGTTTATTTTACAGATCAATCTTTTGATACAGGAGATAAAGTTTTAGTAGCAGCTTCACCTCAAAGTATTGATGTAAAAGATATGTATTGGACGAATACTAAAACTGTAACTTTTGCAAGTGCCAACAATACTGAAATATTAAACATTCATGGCAATTTAACTTTGTCTAATGCTATGATAAATCAATTCGCTGCAAGCATTTATTTCTTAGGCGAAAACAATGAAAATACAATTACTAATAATGGTATTTCTTTTGCTAGTAATATTTATTTTAATGGCAAAGGTAGCACTTGGTATTTAGCAGATGATTTAGTGGCTTTATCGCCACATATAGGTTTTGGTTTATATTTACAATCGGGTACATTAAATACTAATGGACATAGTATGCGTTTGCATAGTCTTTATAGTAATTATACTACTGAACGTAAATTAGTAATAGCAAATAGCACTATTCAAATACAAAGTAATGTAAATAGTTGCTGGGATTTGAGGGGTTCGAATATAGCTTTAGAAAGTACTGCTTCTACTATTTCATTTACATCGCCTTCAACGCATACACTTAATTTTCATGTTCAATTAGGCAATCATCTCATCTATGACAAAATTGAGTTTATTAGCGGTCAACCACAAGTTTCTGGTATTGCCGTGGGTGTTGATAATTTTATTTTTAATAAAGGCGGTTGGCTCAACACAAAAGAAAGTTATATTCACAAGGGTATCTCTACCAGTGCAGATAATAACTATTTATTTGAAATACACGCAGACAATAATATTTTCGACTCCTTAATTCTAAAAGGAAATGCTGTATTTAAAACTTCTAATACTTATACAAATCTATTAGAACTTTCTCCTGCAAAAACTTATACTTTCTATGCAGGCAAAGTACAACATTTAAAAAATGAAGCTGATTTTATAGCCATTGGCACAGGTGGTGGTGGCGAAATTTATTTCAATTCTAGCAACACTAATGCTCAAAGTTATATACGCAAAGATAGCGGACAGATTTGTGTAGATTTCATTTATATGCGTGATATTTGGGCTATTGGTAATGGACTTTCTACAGAAACAAATTGCAATTCATCTTTATGCGATACAGCTGCGATTTCTTCTTTGATGCCTAGTTTTGCTACTTCTGGAAGAGCCGTTTTTAATGCTGGTGGCAATGCCAATAATCAAGGCAATAATGCTGGCTGGGATTTCAATCCTTACCCTGCTGCACCACAAATGAAATTGCATGAAAATCTACCCAATTATTTTTGTACAGATGAACAGTATACTGCTGTTTTTGAGTTGATAGGAAAGTTACCTATGAATGTTTATTTTGATATAGAAATGAATGGTAGCATACAACATATTACTATACAAGATATACAACCTATTAGTGGAAATGGCACTATAGAAAATCCTTATATTTGGCATTATTATTTTATGCCTGACCAAAATAATACAACTAAAATTATAGCCAAAAGAGTAGAAAATTTGCAATGTTTCAATCCTGATGGCATAGGTCAAGGTATGGCAGAAATTAATGTTTTTCCTTGTATTTTACCTATAGATTTAATTGCTTTTGATGTAAACTGTCAAAACGATAAAGCTATAGCTATTTGGGAAATTACACAAAGCAATACAGAGTCCTTTTTTGAATTAGAAACTAGTGTTGATGGTATTAATTTTATGACCGTAAATAGAATTAATGCACAAGAAAACCAACTGCATTATACACAAACTATCTATGATAATAAAGGGAAATATTATAGACTAAAAATTACTGATGAAAATCAAAATGTGGCTTATAGTGCTATAATTTCTATAGCTTGTTCTTTTGATAATCGGGCAGAAAATCCTACTATATTATTTCCAAATCCTGTAACAGATATTATCAATATTCAATATGCAAATGATAAAAATCAAAGCATAAATTTTGATATTATTAATGTACAAGGACAAGTAGTATATAGTAGTATTTTTCAAGCACAAACTGGCTATAATATTTATACTTTTGAAAATATTAATTTAATAAATGGCGTATATTTTTTACGTCTAACTAATGCAGAAAAATCGCATGAAAATATTAAATTTATTGTCAGAAAATAGGGTTCTGTTATTATATTAAAATTTAAGGTAACTAAGTAGTTTATACTATTTGGTTACCTTTTTTCTTGTTTAAATTTTATTCAAAATTTGCTATTACTTTTTGCAAAACTTTTTTTATAGTTTGCAACATAATTTCTCTATTATGTGGTAATTTTCCATCTTTATCTTTTTGCAAAAAACCTACATGAATATGTCCAGTTTGTTTATTAGTATGTCTTCTAAGATAAGAAACTGTATAATGAATTTCATTAGATAAATAATTGCCGCCAGAGCCTTTTAATGCGCTAATTTTTCTATCAAAAACATAATCTTTTTCGAAGTTTTTATTTTTTAAAAAAGGGAGTTTGGTGCGCTTTGCGCTTTTATTATTTTTAGCACAATGTACTATATCTGATACAATTATTTTTTCAGGCAAATCCTCATAATTTATATTTTTACCCACTATTTTAGCACTATATTTTTCGCTCAAATAAAAGCCATCTTTTTTACTAATCCAATCCGAATAATCATTATATTTTTTTCCTTTACCTAATGCATTTTCTATAAATTCATATTCGCCTTGATATTGGGCTATAGCTTCATGAAATAGCGTATTTTTTGCATGTACTACATTAGAATCTATAGAATAAGCTTCTTGCCCTCGCAAACGTGAAGCAAATCTATCTAATTGAAAATAAGTATTTTCTGCATTCATTCCAGCAAAACCATAACTAAAAGTTATAATCATTTTTATATTTTCATTGGCTATATATGGCGCAAAAAAATCACTTACCCAATTTTCGTCAAATTCTCTATAACGCACAGGAAAGATAACAGATTTTATACAAGCTTTTTTGTTATTTATAAGAGACTCTATTATAGTATTATCTAAAGCTAAAGCTAAATTTCCGCTAGGATTAGAAATATGATTTTCCCAATCTAAACCACTAGAAAAAGGATCATAACCTGCTATTAAAATATTGAATTTATTTTTACTTGTTTTAGAAAATTTAGGTTTTTCTTTTCCAACTAATCCCCTACTATTTTTTTCAAAAATATCTGACAAGTAACTAATTTGTTTAGGAGAATAATTTGCTAATTTTTCATGATTTTTCAAAATCACTTGCATAGCCAAACGTCCTAAATATAAGAGTGCATCTTTATTGGTATAAGGTTTGTTTTTAATACGAATTTTTCTTTTAGCATAACGCAAAATTTCACTACCTTTTTTTGCCAAAAGTATTTCTAAGGCTTCAAAATTTGCAACACAATTATCTAAATCATTTTTAAAAGAATATAGTTTTTTATGCCAATTTTTATCTAAAAAAAATAGTGCTTTATTTTTTCTTTCCAACCAAAATTCTTGTAAATTTCTATATTCCTCTTGGCTATAATTGCCCAAGGATAGAAAGCTAAAAATATCTATATTTTCAGGATTATTTTTCAACAAAAAAATGAATTGATTTAATACATTTTCCATAAACAAAATTGAATTTAATTTATACTAAATTTAGCCTTGCAAGTAACAAAAAATAAACCAAATACCATACTCCCTTTCTCAAAAAAAAGAGATTACACCATTCAAAGTATAATCTCTAATTTTAATTTATGCTATATGTTATTCACATTGCACTAAGCCCTCACCTTTTAATAC